>Ga0078972_1000273_pt1 | contig 214228 bp, 200 predicted proteins | sample YelNatPaOPGAMG01_FD_67568 | JGI IMG/M metagenome (GOLD analysis project Ga0078972, IMG submission 67568) | Hot spring thermophilic microbial communities from Obsidian Pool, Yellowstone National Park, USA - OP-RAMG-01 (SPADES assembly) (version 2) | ecosystem: Environmental > Aquatic > Thermal...
GGTGCGGTTGGCCGGGGCGGTGCGGGGGCATTGGGAAGTGGAGAACAGCGTGCACTGGGTGTTGGACGTGCAACTGGGGGAAGACGCGCATGGGCTACGGCAGCGTCACGCGGTACAGAACTTGGCGTTGTTGCGTGCGTTGACGTTGAACATTCTGCGGCGGGACAAAACGCACGCGGTGGGAGTACGCGCCAAACAAAAGGCGGCCGGTTGGAGTTGTGCTTACCTCCTCCAACTGCTCCACTTCTAAATGCAATCGCCCTGCCCTTCTTGAGGACGGTTCTTGCCTCCCGATGAACGGGTTTGCTAAAATTAGCTTCGGTGAAGGCCATTATCATTGGACTGCTGGTGGGCGTCGCAGGATGGATACATGCCTCCGACATAATCGGTTCTCCCGCCGACTTGAAGGCGCGTATCGCGTCGCAACTGCGCATCACCAGGCCGGACTACGTCGTCTTTGTGCCGGAGGTCACCAACGAGGGTGTCAACGACACCGGCAATGAGCATTTCCTTGTGTTTGACGGTCCGGACGGTTCTTTGATGGCTGTCTGGACGCAAAGTTCCGCCGAGACACAGCCCGACCAGCACATTGTCTTTTCACGCAGCGCCGACGAAGGGGTTACCTGGTCGAAACCGCGTCTTCTGGCCGGGCCGCGCCGTCCGGGAGAAGGGCACATGGCCAGTTGGGCGTATCCGCTTGTCAGCAAAACCGGTCGCATCTACGTCCTTTACAGCCAGCATATCGGTCGGGTGGACAATTTTCCCCATCACACCGGTTGGCTTCACGGCATTTACAGCGACGACAACGGCGCCACCTGGTCCACCCCGCAAAACGTGCCCGTGGCCCGCAGCATCCACGACAATCCCGATCCCACAATGCCGCCGAACATGCTTTGCTGGCAAAAACCGCTGCGCCTCGGTCGGGAGGGTCGCTATCTTGCCGGGTTCACGCGCTGGACCAGTTTTGCCGTGCGAAAAAATCCGACCCGCTTCTGGATTTCTGCCGACTCCCGTGTTGAGTTCATGCAGTTCGAAAACGTGGATGACAATCCCGAACCGTCGGCGTTGAAAATCCGTTGGTTCATGTCCAACGAACGGGCGCTTGCCGTGCCGTATCCGGGGCATCCCGACGTCAGTGCCTGCCAGGAACCGACGATTGTGAAACTGCCCGATGGACGTTTGTTCTGCGTGATGCGCACGGCGGCAGGCAGCCCGTTTTGGAGCGTGAGCGCCGATGGCGGCGAAACATGGACGCCGCCGCGTCGCCTCCTGCGTCGGGACGGCGGCGAACCGCTGCGGCATCCGCTTTCACCCTGCCCGATGTACGATGTCGGCGGCAACGAAGCCGGCAGCGGCCGTTACGCGCTTTTCATCCACAATCACGACGGCCACTACAAAGATTACGGGCCGACCGATACCCAGTTTCATCGTCGCCCGGTGTACCTGGTGCCCGGCCGTTTTCAAGCGGGCGCCGACCAGCCGGTCTGGTTCGATGAACCGAAGTTTTTCTTCGATCACGATGGCGTGGCGCTCGGCAAACCCGGCACGAAAGGCCGCCTCGATCTGGCGCTGTATTCCAGTTTCACGGTGCGCGGCGGCAAAGCCGTGTTGTGGTATCCGGACCGGAAGTTTTTCCTGCTGGGCCGTGTGATCGGCGAAGAATGGTTCTCCCGACCAACTGAATGACGGACGACAACAAACCAAAAACACCACACCGACATCTGGTTTGGCGGCTGGCGCTGACGTTGATTGTCCCGCTGGCGTTGCTGGCGGCGACGGAATGGGGGTTGCGCCTGGCGGGGATGGGGCATCCCACGACATTTTTCGTGAAACACCACGACGGCACCGGTTACTCGCCCAATGCACAATTTGGCTGGCGGTATCGCTGTCGGGAAATGGCCTGGCCGTTTCTGATGTCTTCGCCCAAACCGGCGAACACGCTGCGGCTTTTTGTGCTCGGAGAATCGGCCGCCTACGGCACGCCCGATCCAACCTTCAGCGTCAGTCGCCAACTGGAAGTGATGTTGCGCGCGCAATACCCGCAGGCGCGGTTGGAAGTGTTCAACACCGCCATGATGGGCATCAACTCCCATGTGATCCGCGACATCGCCCGCGAATGCGCCCGGCACGGGGCGGACCTGCTGGTGGTGTACATGGGCAATAACGAGTTGATTGGCGCCTACGGCGTCGGCGCCGCCGCGGAAGGCTCGACAGTCGGGTTGTCGTTGCCGCTGATCCGGGCATCATTGTGGGCGCGCGGCACCCGGTTGGGACAGGCGACGGATCGTTTCCTCGGCAAACGCGACTGGTTGACGCCCAAAGACCAGGACGAGGCTTTTTTTCAAAAGAACCGGATTCACCCTGATGATCCGCGACGGGAAAAGGTGTACAAAAACTTTCGCGCCAACCTCCATGAGGTGTGCCGCAGCGGGCCGAAAGTGTTGCTCTCCACGGTAGCGGTCAACCTGCGCGATTGTCCGCCGCTCGGTTCCCTGCATCGTCGGGGACTGACCGCGGCGGAACAGGCCCGCTGGGAGGAAGCCTACCGACGGGGCGAAACGAACGCGGAACGCGGCAACTGGTCGGAGGCCGTGCGCCACTACCAGATCGCGGCGGAACTGGACGGACAATTTGCGGATTTGCAATACCGTCTCGGCCAGGCGTTCGAGGCGCTCGGCGATCTCCCGCGCAGCCGACATCATCTGTCGCTGGCCTGCGATTACAACGCGATGCCGTTCGGCGCCAACAGCCACATCAATCAGATCATCCGCGACATCGCCCAACAACAGCCGCCCGACCGCGTGAGACTGGTGGACGCCGCGGAATTGTCTCTGGAACCGGACCTGTTTTGGGAACATGTCCACCTGACGTTTCGCGGCAATTACCGGTTGGCGCGGACGCTGTTGCCGGGTGTCGTGGCCCTGCTGGAGGCCTCGCTCGGCCCGGCCACGGGAACAATCCCTTCAGAGGACGAGTGCGCTGCCGCCCTGGCGTACACGCGCTGGGATGAATTGAAACTGACCCAGCCGGTCGTGCGGTTGACCGCTCGCCCACCGTTCACGGCGCAATTGGATCATGCGCGGCGTCAGGCGCGAGCGGAAGCGGCGCTGGCGGCATTGGCGCGCGAGTTTCAGCAGCCGACACAACAACAGCAATCCCTGGAAATCTATCACGCCGCCCTGCGGCGATCGCCCGACGACTGGATGTTGCGCCATAATTATGCCGAACTGCTGGCGGCGTTGCGGCGTTTTGAAGAGGCGGCGGCCCAAATGAAACTGGTGGCGGATCGGTTTCCTCGTTACACGCCGTTCCAATGGATGTGGCGCGCCTACCTGGCAGCGGCGACGGAAACGCGCGTGACCGAACTGGTCAAACAGGGCAACGAGTTGTGCAGACAGGGCCGTTTCGCCGAAGCCGCGCAGATATATCGCCACGCGCTGGCGCTCGCCCCGCAGCTCCACGGCCTCCACAACAACCTCGGCGGCGTTCTGCTTCGGACGGGCGCCACCAATGAAGCCATCGCGCACTTGGAAGAGGCGTTGAAACTCTCGCCCGACTATGTTCCCGCTCTCATGAACCTGGGAACCGCCTACGCCGCCACGCGCAACGACGCAGCGGCCATCCGTCTTTTTCGCCGGGCGCTGGAACGCGAACCGGGATCGCGCGACGCCGCTTTGAAACTGGCCTGGGTGTTGGCCACCGGCTGCGACCCCGCGCAGCGCAACGGCGCGGAAGCCGTTCGCCTGGCGGAGACGCTTTGTCAGGCGCCGAACGGACGAACCCCTGGCGCGTTGGACCTACTGGCGGCGGCGTATGCCGAGACAGGGCGGTTCGATGACGCGATTCGCGTCGCCACTGAAGCGCAAGAAGAAGCGATTCGCCGCGGTCTGTTATCGCAGGCTGCGGTCATTGGAGAGCGGCTCCAACGCTACAAGAACCGTCAACCGTATCACGCCCCATGACGATGTCTTTTTTGAAAACGGCGGGGACATGGTGGAGACGACTGGCGCGCCAACTCGGTCGGGCACAGACGCATCTGCTCGTGGCGATTGTGTACTGGCTGGTGGTACCGGTGTTTTCGCTGGTCCGTCTGGCTGATCCGCTGCGGCTGCGACGGAATGCCCGCCACAGTTTCTGGATCATTCGCCGCCCGCCACGGCACTCGTTGGAGGAGGCGCGGCGACAATACTGAGCCATGTATATCCTCGGCCTTTCCTTTTTCTACCACGATGCCGCCGCCGCGTTGCTTCGTGACGGCACGTTGGTGGCCGCGGCCGAGGAGGAACGGTTTACACGCCGTAAACACGACAACGGTTGGCCCGCCCACGCCATCGCCTACTGTCTCCAACAGGCCGGCATCACCATGGCCGAGGTGGACCACATCGTTTTCTACGAGAAACCACTGGTCAAATTCGACCGTATCCTGTCCAGCTACATCGCCACGTGGCCGCGGTCGTATGGTGCGTTTGCCCGGGCGCTGCCGCTGTGGTTGAAAGAACGTCTCTGGTTGAAAGAGCAGATTCAGGAGCAACTCGGCGTCAAGCGCGAGATTTTGTTTACCGAACATCACATGGCACACGCCGCCAGCGCTTTTCTGGTGTCGCCCTTTGAGGAAGCCACCATCATCACCGCCGATGGCGTGGGGGAATGGGCCACCACCGCCCTCGGACGGGGCCACGGCACGCAGATTGAACTCACCCGCGAGATTCGATTCCCGCATTCGTTGGGGCTGTTCTACAGCGCGTTGACCGCCTATCTCGGCTTCGAGGTCAATGACGCCGAATGGAAAGTGATGGGACTGGCCGCCTATGGCCGGCCCGCCTACGTGGACAAATGCCGTGAACTGATCGAGACGAGGCCCGACGGTAGTTTTGCTCTTCACATGCGCTATTTCGCCCATCACTACAGCGCCCGGCAACTGTTCACACGGCGATTCGAGGAACTGTTTGGCCGTCCGGCACGGAAACCGGAATCGGAGATCGAGCCGTTTCATGCGGATGTGGCCCGATCGGGACAACAGGTGTTTGAAGAAACAATGATCAACCTCGTCCGCGGCGCACACGCGCTTCACCCCGGCGAGAATCTTTGTCTCGCCGGCGGCTGCGCGTTGAACACCGTTGCCAACTGGCGTCTCCTCGAACAAACCCCGTTCAAGCGCCTCTTCATCCCTCCCGGCGCGGGCGATGCGGGCGGCGCCATCGGTGCCGCCTGTTACCTCTACCACACCGTGCTCGGACATCCGCGCGCTTTCGTGTGGCGCGACGCCGGCCTCGGCCCGTCGTTTGACGAGTCCGAGATGGTCGCTGCGCTGTCTGCGCATGACCGGTTGCCGGTGGAAACGCTCGACTGGCAAGAACTATACCGTCGCGTCGCGGCTTTGTTGTGCGACAACAAGGTTGTTGGCTGGTTTCAAGGTCGCATGGAGTTTGGGCCGCGCGCTCTCGGCAACCGCAGCATCCTTGCCAACCCGATGAACCCGCGGATGAAAGAAATCATCAACAGCAAGATCAAGTTCCGCGAGTCGTTTCGTCCTTTTGCGCCAGCGGTCTTGGCGGAACGCGCCGGGGAATTTTTTGAGCTTCGCGGACACGACTCGCCGTTCATGTTGTTGACCCCCTTGGTGAGGCCGGAGAAACGCGCCTTGATTCCTGCTGTCACGCATGCCGACGGCACGGCACGGGTTCAGACGGTATCACGCGAGATCAATCCGTGTTTTTATGGATTGATCGCTGCCTTTGGCGAACAGACGAGGGTGCCGGTGTTGCTGAACACCTCGTTCAATGTGCGCGGTGAGCCGATTGTTTGCGCGCCGCGCCATGCGGTGGACTGTTTTTTGAAGACCGGTCTTGATTACCTGGTGCTTGGCAATATGTTGGTGGGCAAACCATGAGCAAGACGCGAATTGCGAGGGAGTTTTTGGAGTTCCTCTGCAAGGAACGAAAATTCTGGCTGATCCCGCTGGCCTTGCTTCTGTTGTTGCTGGCCGCGCTCGTTATCTTCGCCGAAGGCTCCGCTCTCGCCCCCTTCCTGTACCCCTTCTATTGATGTTGAGTTTGGCAGTTTTGTTACGCCTTGCGGCGCGCGAATCAATTCTGTGTCAGGGCGCGACTCCCGTTCGGAGAACCCGATACAGGCCGGTGGGAAAACCGCCCGTCAGCACAAGGCATTTTTGTCACGGTTTCACAGGGGGGATGCGGGCTTTCACGTGATTTGGGTCCACTCCGATGGTCCAGCCAATGGCGCGGGCAACGAGCGGACAGAACTCCCGTTTCGCTTCGGGATGCGGGCTGACAATCATGATCCGCCCTTTCTGCCATGTCATGGCCAGGATGGCCGGTGTGCCGACCATTTCCTGGTGGACCGAGCCTTTCTTGCTCGTGACCGGACTCGCGAAGTGGGCGAGTACCGTGATCGGTGCGCCTGCCCAATCGCGAAAGACCGGACCGCAGTTGTAGGGCGTCTCGAAGCGCGTAAACTCCGTGCCGAGCAACGCTGCGCCTTCTGCCGTGAGTTCGACCTTGAGTGTGCCGCGGCCTTTTGCCCATGGCAGATCATGTTTCAACGGGATCATGCCGGTGTATTCGGGTCTGCCCGAAGTTGCAAAGTACGCGCCGGCGCAAACACCAAAATAACCGCCGCCCCGAGCGACAAACTCCCGCACGCGCTGGACACCATCGGGTTGAAGCGCCTCCGCGATTCCCCGACCGGTGCCGCCGGGAAACAGAACCCCAATGCAACGCTCGAGGATCCCCTCCCGGATGTCCTCGGGACAAACCGCCACCGTGCAGGCGTCGAGCGTGGTTTCGTCCACCGCGCGTTCGAGCAGGGTGCTGCCGTAATAACCGACGCCCTCGGCATCGTAGAGCGCCAACGCCCTGGGTGGGCGAAACTCCGTCGGCCACGTGCCGGCAAGGGGTTTCATCATGTTCATTTCCGACAGGCGCATGAGCACAAGCCGACGCGCCAGACGAAACTGACGGGCCAACGACACGCCGGATCGCGGCCGTGGGAATATCACTTCCCAACAATTGGTTTGCGTTTTTGGCAGCGTTTCCGTTGTGACACGGGAGAGGACCTCTTCGGGATAGGAGTCGGTCATGGCCGCCAGAAGCGTCTTGCGGGCCGTTTCAATCTCGGCGGCTACCAGCGTTGGCGCCGCGTTGGACGACGGAGTTTTCTCGGATGAACGCCAAGAAAATCGTAATTCGAAGTCGCTGGCAGTGGCCGCGGTTTCATTTGTGCGGACAATGAGCGTACCGTTGGTCGGACGCAACGCGGCCAGTTGCGCGTCCAAACCGCAGGATTTCTCGCGCCGGTCACGCAGAATGGTCACTGTGAACGTCGGTTCAGCGTGAGCGACGCACACCAAACACAATGCAAGAATGGTTCTTTTCACGAACAAGGTCGTATGCCCGCCGCCAGGCGCTGACAAGCGAAAAACGCGGTTTTTTCGGGCAATCCTTGTTGCCGGATTGCCGGCGATGTGTCGCCGCCCTGACGAATGTGTTCGTGACGGCGTGGTTTTCGGTGACGGATTGCTGTTATGGAGCGGTTGACTCCGTCGGTCGGTCTCGCGACGGTTCCCGGTGCGTGTCATTCCGAACGGAAACACTGAATGCCGCCGGCAGTTTTTTCGTCTGACTCGGCTGGTTGTCGTTGTGTTGACGGTGATCTCGCTTATGAAAAAGAATCTTTTGCTGATTGCTGGCGTGTTGGCGGCAGGAGTGGCGATTGCCGCTTCTCGGAGAGCCGAACCACTCGAAGGAGGTGTGGACCCAAAACGGATTCAGGCGATCAGCGCCATGCTTGGCGACGAGCCATTTGGGTTCGGGTCGAAGATTGACGACCGCGCTGCCTGGAAACGGCTCGCGTCCACAAAAGCGTATGCAACGGTTGTGCGCGAGGCGGAAAAGCTCCTGGATAAACCGATGGCCGAGATGACCGAAGAGGTTTACATGCTCTTCAAACAAACGGGCCGACGCACCGCGGAATACAACCGGGTACGTCGCGATCGTTATGGGCGCGTCGTGCAATACACCCTCGCCGAGTGCCTGGAGAACAAGGGACGGTTTGTCAAACCACTGGAAGCGGTGTTGCGTGCCATCTGCGAGGAAAAGACGTGGATTTACAACTTTCACGATGCCAGCCTCGCCAACTACCACGGCAAGACCGTCAGCATTGATCTCGGTTCCGCCGACCTTGCGCAGAACCTCGGCGCGTGTTTGTGGTTGCTTGGCGACCGTCTGAGTGCCGAGACTCGTCAACAGGTCATGGCGCGACTGCGGGAACGCATTTTCGAGCCGTATCGCCGGGCGGTCGAAGGCGTGGGATCGCGTCAGGGCTGGATCACCAGCGAGGCAAACTGGAATGCCGTCTGTCATGCCGGTGTGGTGGCGGCGGCATTGGCTGTCTGTGACGACCGCTCGGAGCGCGCCTTTTTCGTTGCGGCGGCGGAGAAGTATTCGCAGGATTACCTGCGCGGATTTGGCGGCGACGGTTATTGCGCCGAGGGGATGGGCTACTGGAACTACGGGTTTGGCCATTACATTCAGTTGTGCGAGACCGTTTATCAGGCGACCAGGGGACAGTTGGACCTTTACCATCTGCCCGGTGCGCGGGAGGCGGCGCTGTATCCCGTTCGCATTCGTCTCTTCGCGGACATGTATCCCGCCTACGCGGATTGCTCGGTAAATGCCCGGCCGGACTTTCGTCTCATGAGCTACATCAACCGCCGCTACGAACTCGGCTTGAAGGAGTTTGTTCTCGATGATTTTGCCACGGTCTCCGGGGGGCTGCCGTCCGCGCTCATGTACTCCTGCCCGAACTCTGCCACTGCGCGTCCGATGGTGGATGGCCGTGAATTCTATGAGATTCGCAGTTTCTTTCCCAACGGCGACGTGTTGAATGGTCGGCCATTGCCCGGTTCGGCGTGTCGCATGGCCGTCTCGTTCAAGGGCGGTCACAATGCCGAGCCGCACAATCACAACGACCTCGGCTCCTTTGTTGTGGCCGTTGGCCGCGAGATGCTTATCCTCGATCCCGGCGGCGAGGTTTATACGGCGCGCACCTTCAGTAAGGACCGTTACAAGAGCAACCTGCTCAATTCCTACGGTCATCCGGTTCCCGTCGTGGCCGGGCAACTTCAGCGAACCGGCGCGGCAGCCAGGGCGGTCGTTGTGGCGACGAATTTTACCGAAACCGTGGACACCTACACGCTCGATTTGCGCAGCGCCTACGACGTGCCGTCGTTGCAGACGCTGACGCGCGAGTTTATCTACAATCGCGCGGGGACAGGTTCGCTGACGGTAACGGATGAGTTTGCGTTCGATTCACCCCGGACATTCGGCTCCGCGCTGGTCACGTATAGTCGCTGGAAACAACTTTCGCCAACCGAACTGCTGATTTATGGCGAGCGAGAAGCGGTGAAGATCGGCATTCACGCCGGCGGCGCGCCTTTTACCATCGCGGACGAGGTCATTGAGGAAGAAAATCCCAGTCGCACCCGGCCGACCCGTCTCGGTATCAACCTGACCGAGCCGCAAGCCAAGGGGCGACTCGTTTTCACCATTACGACCTCCGCCGCGGAATAACCGGCCGGGAGAAAACATCCACGCGCTTTGACGCTGCTGAACCCGCGGACGGCTTCGGTAGAGCAGGGGGCGACACCGCCTTCGACGGGGCGCCTGAGATCACTGTTGTTTCCGAGCGGAGATTCGGCTCGCCGCGTTCTTATTCGACGCCGTCCCAACAATAGGTGCAAAGTTTTTCCTTGGGCAGGCCGATGGCAGCAACAAGGTCGGGCAATTGCTGGTATTGCAACGAGGTCAGGCCGAGGCGTCGGCGGATGCGTTCGACCATCGCGCCATATTTGTCGCTGGCCGGATTGGCGTACTCGGCGAGAACGACGTTATCGGTGCCTTCCAGTTCTTTGATGGCGCGGCGCGCAGCCAGTTCCAGCTCGGATTTGGAGCGGGAGAAATTGAGGAACTTGCAGCCGTAAATCAGTGGCGGACAGGCGGGGCGCATATGGATTTCCTTGGCGCCGTAGTCGTAGAGACGTTGAACGGTGTCCTTGAGCTGGGTACCGCGAACGATGGAGTCCTCGCAGAACAGAAGGCGCTGGCCCTGGATGAGTTCCTTGATGGGAATGAGTTTCATGCGGGCCACAAGATCGCGCATCGTCTGGTCCTGCGGCATGAAACTGCGGGGCCAGGTGGGTGTGTACTTCACAAAGGGGCGTTTGAAAGGAAGTTTCTTGGCAATGGCATAGCCAATGGCGTGAGAGGTGCCGGAATCGGGCACACCGGCGACGGCGTCCACTTCGGTTGTGTCACGGCGGGCGAGCGCGGCGCCACAACGATGGCGCGCGTCCTCGACATTGATCCCCTCGTAACTGGAAGCCGGATAACCGTAATACACCCAGAGGAACGAACAGATCTGGCAACGGTTGCCGGGTAAAGCCACCTGTTCAATACCATCCGGCGTGAGGCAGACGACTTCACCGGGGCCGAGATCGCGGACAGGCTCGTATCCGAGGTTCGGAAACGCGCAGGTTTCCATCGTTGCGGCAAAAGCGTCCTTCTTTTGACCGATAATGACCGGAGTTCGACCGAGACGGTCGCGAGCGGCAAAGATGCCTTTCTCGGTCAACAGCAACATGGAACAGGAGCCAACAATCGCTTGTTGTGCGATGGCGATGCCTTCGGCAAAAGTGGACCCCTGGTTGATGAGAATAGCGACCAATTCGGTCGGGTTGAGTTCGCCACCGCTCATTTCGGAGAAGTGGGCGGTGCGCAGGCCAAAAATCTTTTTCACCAGGTCGGCGGTGTTGGCAATGCGACCGACGGTGACGATGGCATAGGTGCCGAGATGAGAACCAATGATCAGGGGTTGATCCTCCGTGTCGCTGATAACCCCGATGCCCATGGAACCTTTCAACTTGAGAATGTCCTGCTCGAACTTGGAGCGAAACTGAGCGTTGGTGATGTCGTGAATAAACCGCATGACATCGCCGCCATGGCGCACCGCCAACCCGCCACGGCGAGTGCCAAGATGGGAATGATAATCAGTCCCGTAAAACAGGTCCGCGACACAGTCCGCTTTGGAAACAACGCCAAAAAAACCGCCCATAGATACCTCCTTTGAAAAATTGATACCGGTTCACCTCACACTCACCAGATACTCTCCACAGACTTGAAAACTATCGGCTGCCACCAGTCAAGGCAAGCCAGAACTGTATTCCCGTTTGGCAGCCAAGACGGGTTGGCGGGGAGATCAAAAGTGGTGGGCAGCGTACTCCTTTGTAGGAACTGGTTCCAGCTTGCCCCCCACCACCAGAAGCGCCTCTGCCGCCGCGCCCACAAGACGAAACGAGGTAAGACGGACGCTTGCCCTACCTTGACCATCATTTCTGATCATACCCGATTGGCAGCGCGGCCTTGAAAGCCGTGCGGACACCATGCTAAACAGGCGGATACCATGAGAACATGCGCGCGTTGTCTGATCCTGTCCCTTGCAATCCTCGGGCTCATCACCGCCACCGCACGGGCACTCGACCTGTACGTCGCTCCCAACGGCAACGACTCCTGGAGCGGACGACGTCCCCGCCCGAATTTCTGGCGCAACGACGGGCCGCTGGCGACATTAACCGGCGCACGCGACGTCGCCCGCAAACTCAAGTCGGAAGAACCGATCCGAATCATCGTCCGCGCCGGCCGCTACACGCTGACCGAGCCGCTTCTGCTCACACCCGAAGACAGCGGCATCCGCTTCGAAGCCGACCGTGGGGCCAAACCGGTCTTCAGTGGCGGCCGTCTCATTGGCGGATGGACACGCGGCTCCGACGGCGTTTGGCAAACGCGCATCCCTGACGTTGCGGCGGGCAAATGGTATTTTGAACAGTTGTGGGTAAATGGACGCCGCGCCACACGGGCGCGCACGCCGAACAAATTTTGGTTTTACATGCTCAACGTCAATGAAGAGGCGCTGGAAAAGGGCAACCCGCGCAAGGCGAAAACCGCTCGTCAGACCGTCTGGTTTCGCCCCGACGACTTCAAGGCCGTTGCCGGACTGACGGCTGACGAACTCAAGGACGTGAACCTCGTTATCTATCACAAATGGGACAACACCAGACGATTCATTGACCGACTCGACGAACCGGAACAGGCGCTCATCACCAGTGGCAGCGGCATGAAATCCTGGAACGCCTGGACCCGCAACACGCCGTTTATCCTCGAAAACGCCCGCCGTTTCCTCGACGCTCCCGGCGAGTGGTTCCTCAGCCGCGACGGCACGCTCTACTACAAACCGTTTCCCGACGAAGACATGCGACACGCCGAAATCATCGCGCCGGTTTTGGAAAAGTTCATCATCCTCCAAGGCGACCCGTCAAACCGCAAATTTGTCGAAAACATCGTCTTCCACGGAATCACCTTCCGCCATGCCCAGTGGCTCACGCCGCCCGGCGGTTTCGAGCCGATGCAGGCCGCGGCGAGCATCGAAGGCGTTGTACAAGCCGACGGCGCGCGACAGGTGACCTTTGAGGACTGTGAGTTCTCTCATGTCGGCACCTATGTCATCTGGTTCCGCAAAGGCTGCCGTGAAAATGTGCTGCGGCATTGTTTGATCGAAGATTTCGGCGCAGGTGGCGTGCGTATCGGCGAGACGGCCCTGCCCAAGACCGAGGCGGAACAAACCAGCCACAACGTCGTTGACAACAACATTATCCGCCACGGCGGCTACATTTTTCCCTGTGCCGTCGGCGTCTGGATTGGATTCAGCCCCGACAACCAGATTACCCACAACGAAATTGCCGATCTTTTCTACACCGGCATCAGCGCCGGCTGGCGTTGGGGCTACGGCGAGAGTAACTGCAAACGAAACAACATCTCCTTCAATCACGTCCACCACATCGGCTGGGGCCTGCTCAGCGACATGGGCGGCATCTACACGCTCGGCCCGTCCGAAGGCACCGTTGTAACCAACAACGTCTTCCACGACATTTACGCCTACAGCTACGGTGGCTGGGGGATGTACACCGACGAAGGCAGCACCGGCATCCTCTTCGAAAACAATCTGGTCTATGACACCAAGACCGGCAGCTTCCACCAACACTACGGCAAGGAAAATCTCATCCGCAACAATATCCTCGCTTTCAGCAAACAACACCAACTTCAGGCCACCCGCGTCGAACCGCATCTCTCGTTCACCTTCGAGAACAACATCATCTACTGGACCACCGGCCCCGCCCTCGCCGGGCCGTGGGACAAACTGCAAACCGTCACCCGCAGCAACCTCTACTGGAACACCGCCGGCTCCAACGTGACTTTCCTCGGCAAATCCCTTGCCGACTGGCAACAGGCCGGCCACGAAACCGGCACCGTCATCGCCGACCCACTTTTTGTTGACGCCAACCGCTACGATTTCCGGCTGAAACCCGACTCACCCGCGCTCGCTCTCGGCTTCAAACCGTTCGATCCCACAAAAGCCGGTGTGTACGGCGACTCCGCATGGATAGCAAAAGCGAAAAATGTCGTTTACCCGCCGCTGGAAATCGCGCCCGAACCGTCCCCTGTCCCGATCCGCGACGACTTTGAGCGCGACAAAGTTGGCTCGACTCCGCGCAGCTTCGAGGCACACGTCGAAGGGAAGGGCGACTCGATTGCGGTGACCGACCAAACCGCCGCCAGCGGCCAACACAGCCTCAAAATCACTGATGTCCCCGGCCTCCAACACAGCTACTACCCCTACCTCAATTATCAGGTCCGTTACACCGACGGCATTGTCCGCAACTCTTTTGACCTTCTCATCGAGAAAGCGACACATCTCGGTTTTGAGTGGCGCGACAATCAATCCCCCTACAACACCGGCGCCCGGTTTGATATCCGAAATGGCAAACTAAACATCACGGGGGCTTCCTCCATGGATCTCCCTACCGGCCAGTGGATCCACTTCGACCTCACCGGTGGCCTCGGCAAAACCAGTACCGGCCAATGGACACTAACCGTGACGTTGCCCGGTCAACCGCCGAAGAAGTTTGCGGGTTTGCCCTACCAGAAAACCGGCTTTACCAAACTGAACTGGCTCGGCTTCACCAGCGCCGCCACCACCAACACCACCTTCTACCTCGACAACTTCTCGCTCACCGTCACGCAACCGTAAACACCATCCCACTTCGTGTCCTTCCATCCACAACGGCACGCTTGTTGGCGACATTGACACGACGAAAAACCACAAACCGCCAGCATCTGACCGTGGAATCAAAAACAAGGTCGCGTCCACACTAGTGAACGCGACCTTGTGCAATGGCAACCGTCGGCTTGATTGAGCCGAAAGGCCGTCTGATTACTTCTTGCCAAGAGCGGCGCGAACCTCGTCGAGGTGGCCGGCGCTGCCGAGCACTTCGTTCTTGTGCGCAATCATCTTGGCGTACTCTTCCATGAACGGCTTGCCCACATCGCGCAGGTCAAACTTGTCGGGGAAGTCGCGGAAGAACTCCCGATGCACTCGCGTCCAAACAAGCCGCCCGTCGGTGTCAATGTTGACCTTGCAGACGCCCATCTTACCGGCCTTGGACAGGTCTTCTTCGGGCACGCCAGAACTGTCCTTGATCTTGCCGCCGGCAGCGTTGATACGGTCCACTTCGCTCTTCGGAACGCTGCTGCTGCCGTGCAACACCATGGGGAAACCGGGCAGTTTCTGTTGAATGGCCTTCACGACCTCAAAATGCAACCCCAGCTTCTTGCCGGGTTCAGCTTTGAATTTGAAAGCGCCGTGGCTGGTGCCAATGGCGACCGCCAGCGAGTCGCAGCCAGTTCGCTTGACAAATTCAACAGCCTGGTTGGGATCGGTGAGTTTGACACTGCCGACGATGTCTTCCTCAACCCCGCCAAGCTGACCGAGTTCGGCTTCAACGCTGATACCCTTGGCATGGGCGGCATCCACGACGCGTTTGGTGATGGCGATGTTTTCCTCGAATTCGTGATGGCTGGCGTCAATCATGACCGAGCTGTAAAACCCGCTCTTGATGCAATCGTAACAGGTTTCCTCATCGCCGTGGTCAAGGTGAACGGCAAAGATGGCTTCCGGGAAGACCTGTTCAGCTGCGCGAATCATGGCTTCCAGGAAACGCTTGTCGGTGTATTTGCGAGCGCCCTTGCTGATCTGGATGATGAACGGGGCCTTGCTCTGGATGTTGCCTCGAAACAGACCGACGGTTTGTTCGAGGTTGTTGATGTTGTAGGCGCCGATGGCGTATTTGCCATAGGCCAGCTTGAACAATTGGGCTGTGGTGACGATCATGTTGTTAGGTTCTCCTTTGAAACGGCTTCGCGACACTAACGGTCTGCCTCCTCTGCGTCAATCCTGTTTTCGCCACCGTTTGGGAACCAGTGGGGAGATCGTGACCCTCCTGGTGGTGAAATTGAAGGAGATGAGTATGCAACAAACCAGAGAGCTTCAGGCAACACTCTGATCCCTCTGCTCCGCAGCATCTGCCTGCCGCCCTGGAGGGAAGAGGACGACAGACAAGCGCGAGTTTCAGATCCCTTGCGGGGGCAGCGCCAGCGCGAGGTCGGCGGCGCGGACAAGTCCGGCGTTGATGGCGTAGAGGGCGCGCAGGCCGATGGCCTGAACGCCGCGTCGGGAGATGACAAACTCGCCGGGCGTGAGCATGGCGGGCACGGTGTCTCCGTCGCCGCTGCCGTGGATGGGGCCGCCGGTGGCTTTCTTTTCCGGCACGGGGCCGCCCTGGGCAAAACCGAAGAAACCGATGGTGGCGCTGACGGCCTTGAAGAGCAACATTTGGACGATCATCTGGATGAGGTTGGCGATGACGCCGCGCGCGAACGCGGCGAACGCCTCGCCCGCGCTCTTCGTGCCGTCCAGGAGCGACATGAAAGCGTCGCTGCTGGCAGAAGCGAAGGACTGGAGCGAGTTGACGGCGAGGTTGGCCCATTGCTGCGTCGCGTCGCCCCATTCGAGGATGGCGCCGCGAATTTTTCCGACGAACGTGTCTTTCTGGAGGTCGAGGTCGAGTCGGCGGAGCGTGGCGCGCAACTCATCGAGCCGTTCTCGTTGCTGGTCGTTCAGATCGCCCGCGCGTTCCAGTTCGCGTTGTTCGCGGCGCAGCGCGGCGGCGTACTCGGCGGCGGCGGCGATGTTCTCGCGGCGTGCCTCGGTCTGGTTGATCAGCCCGGCGGTGACGCGCGCCTGCGTGTCCTGGAGCGCCTGCTGGTAGCGGATTTCCGCGCGCGCGGATTCTTCCTCTGCTTCTTGCAAATCGAGTCTGGCCAGACCGGCCCGGTAGATCTCCCAATACCGCTCTGCGTTTGTCGGGTCGGTGGTGATCGCGTCGGTGAGTTCCTTGTTGAGCTTCCGACGTTCGGCGAGCAGTTTCTGCCCGTGCGCCTCCGCGAGTTTGATCTCGATGTCGGCATTCGTTTGCGCCGCCTTCAGCCGGTCATTCTCAACATCGGAGTCCAGCTTCTCCAACGCCATCTGGCGTCGGGCTTCCAAAATGATTTCCTTTGCGGCAGCCGTCTCGCGCGCCTTGAGGGCGGCGTTATACGCTTCCGTGTCGCGGAATTTTCCGTCCTTCAGAAGTTGGTCCTGGCGGCGATATTCCGCCAGTTCGATCTCGATCTCGGCGTCGAATGCCGCATTGATGAGCCGTCTTTTTTCCTCGCGGTACTGTTCCGTGGAGATCACGCGGCGGGCATAACTCTGCCCCAGAGCTTGTTCTTGTTTTTCAAGTTCCGCCTTGAATGCGGCCAACCCTGCGGCGGCCTGGGCCGAGGTGGTTTCCGGCAAAACCTTGAACGCAAATGGTGTGCGGCGCGAGTCCGCCTCTGAGACCTTTTGCGTCGCTGTAGCGAGGGCGGCGGCTTCTTCACGCAAAGCTTCTTCCAGGTATGGCGACATGTCCACAACGGACCGGGCGGCAGCGGCGAGCCGCTGGAGGGTGTCGCCAAGGCGCTGTGGATCCGAAATGCCAGCGAGGACGGAGAGCGGCTTGTCGCCGACCGTGGCCGCTTTCAACGTATCCATGAATGCAGGCCGGTCTTTAATGACTTGTTCGACAATGAGCTGCAGATTGCGCGCGGCGCGCGTTATTTGCTCGCCGTCTTTTCCCTCCAGCATTGCGGCATACGAGCGGGCAAAGGCATCGGCAGCTTGCTGACCGGAGACGCGCGCGATCTCGGTTTGAAGTTCGCTGAAAGTCACTCCGGCGACCGGCCCGCGGATCGTGGCTTCGACGAGCGCGGCGCGCTGTGATTCCAGATTCGCTTTCAGGGCCTCGTTCGACATCGGGTCCTTGGCCGCCAGTTCGCGGGCACGGGCACGCGCCTGGAGCAAATCGGCGGTCGCCTTGAACGCGCGCAGCTTCTCGGAAAGTTGCAGTATCCGTGATAACGATTCGCCGAGTGACTGCGACAGTTCTTTGAAACTGACCCCCAACGCCTTCGTCTGCGCCGAGATCGTATCCAATCGGGAATCTGCCAGCGCCGTGATCTTCTCGTTCAACGCGCTGAGGATCATGTCGAAGTTACCGGCTTGGTCGCCGCTCGTGTTCAGTTCCTCGCGCAACTGGCCCAACAACTGCCCAAACATCGAGCCGGGTCTCACCGTGCCGTTGAGCGCGAGGATGAGAGCCTGCAGAGCCTCCTCGAAGCTTCCCTCACCGGCGGCGGCCAATTTCGCCGCAAACTCGATCCCCTTCATCGCCTGATTCAGGCCGAGTCCACGTGTGAGCAAAACGCTGATGCCTTTTGCGGCTTGATCTCCTTCGATCCCGTACTTGGCCAGCGCCGATGTAGCCGCGGAAACTGCCGGCTCGATTTCCCGAAACTTCGCCCCGGAAAGCTCCACCGCCGTGGCCAGTTGGCGCTGTGTCGCCTCTGCCTCCGCGAATTGAGCCAGTGACTTTTGAGCGGCCTGCACGACCCCGCCGAGCGAAAGGTAGGTCGCAAACGTGCCGGCCAGTTGACGGCCGATTCCCATGATGCCCCGTGCCGCCTTGTCGAGCGCGCCGTTGGTATTCCTGGCGACTATTTCCAGCGCCCTGTTCGCCTCGGTTGCCTTCGCTGCGATTCCGCCGAGTTGCCCCTGTATCTGGGGAATGGCGTCCAGCTTCGCCTGGATCGCCACGAGGATATTTAGTACGGAGGCAGTCGTTGACATTGCAACCGATTTATCCTATCGTTTAAACATGATTGGAATCACTTGCGCCATTCTTCGCGGCGCGCTCATCGGCGTCGCCATCGCGCTGATCATCCTGTGGTTTCTTGCTGCGCACTGATTGCTCTCACCACCGCGGCGGGAGTTGTTTGAGCAGCTCATTGGTTTTCTCCGTCACTCGCTGCAATTGTCGCAAGGTCAGCCGATCCAGTTCGTCCTTGGTCCAGCCGCCGAACCGTTTCAGGAACACATACAACCCGATCATGTCCCCACTGCCGGTCGCGGCGACGGGGCCGCTGTCGCGTTGACGCCGCCCAGCCTGGCGGCGATGGATTTTCCCCGCGCCAGCAACTCCTCGTTCAGGTTGATCTCCAGCGCCTTGTCCAGCACCGCTAGCGCATCCCGCGCGGCGAGCGCGCCAAACTTCTCAGCGGACAGACCGGCGGATTTCTCCGCCAACCACAACGCCAAATCATCCGCGCCGGCAATCAGCGACGGCAACTGGGCTATCATCCCCTCCAGCCCGGTCGCGGCATTGAGGCCGCTCCCACTTTTGCCCAGATGCTCGGCGAGTTTTTTCAGGAACTCCAACGCCTCGCGCCAACTCAATTCTCGCACGCGGATCACTTCGCCGGTGGAGAGTTTCAGATCGCGGTCTGGAAACAGAATCTCAATGTCGTTCATGGTTTTGTAGGTGGTAGGTGGTAGATGGTAAAGGGGGGGGAATCCCACTACCATCTACCCAACCCCATCGCCTCCTCCTTAGCTTCCGCGATCCACGCGCTCGACCGTGCCCCAGCCCAGCGTCGGATGCTTCAACGCCACCAGGTTGAACTCCATCGGCGTGTTGTCGTCGGCCACGCTCTGCAAGTTGCCGTCCGGTTCCAGGCGCGCCAGCGGGATGGTTTCCTTCTCGATGACCGCGCCGTCCTCAAACACGCGCCAGATTTCCGCCGACACGCTCAGTTCCTGAACGCTGAACTTGTCGAAAACCTGAGCGGTCTGCGCCTCGCAGGCGTAAGTGACCGTGTAGGCCAGCTCCGCCTCGGTCAATGCCCTCAGAAACGCGATCCGCCCCGCGTGGTAGTCCACCTTGTAATCGGTGTCTTCCACCAGCATGGTCGGAGTCTCGCCGCCGCTGCTGACGACGACGTTGCTGACGCCGCGTTTGGCCAATGGATACCAGCCGCCGATCATGACGGCGGTTTCATCGTCGGTGCCGACGATCTCACCGATGGTCTCCGATTCGTTCTGGCTGGCGGTTTGTGTGGTCGTCGAGATACTGCCGCCCATGAACCAGGCGCGCAGCAGGGCGCTGGTGCGTTCCAGCGCCTTGAACTTGTATTCGACGCTCTTGAGGTTGACGCGACGTTTCACCACGGCCGCTGTGCCGCTGATGCCGTTGATGGTTTCCTTGATGTCGCGGTTCGGCGTGATCGCGATTGGCTCGATGTGGCCGAAATGCGTCGGCGCCGTGTCGCCGGGCAACGTTACGAACAAGTGATCGCCACCGGCCAGCATGTTGTCGGTGTTGGGGCTTACTTTGAGTTTTGACATGATGCTATCTCCTTGGGTTGAGGTTTTGGTTTCTGCTGTAGCCGCCCCGCTCTGTCGGGGCGTGGCGTCCGTCACGCCGGCGGAGCGGCGTGGCTACAACAAATAGGCGGCGGAGACTCATAGCGGAATGCCTCCGACGGTGAAATGGCAGTGCATGGCGTTTCCTCCTTCGACGCCATAGAGGGCGCGGCGGGCGTCCTGGCCGATGATTTCCAGCGCGTTGCCCTCGACGGCAAGGAACCGGTGGGTGGCCTCCTGAAAACCGACGCCGGAGCGGGCGGGCTGCTCGTGCAGCGCGCGGAACACTTCGACGCAGACATCGAGAATGTGTTTGTTCGCGCCGCCAGCGGCGCGATTCAGAAGCGGGTTTTCGAGAACGGCCACGCGCAACAGCGGCTCGATGCGGAGCCGTTTCGAGGTCGAGATCGAGGCGGCGTGGACTCCAACGACGCAACAGAGGCCGAGCTTGACCGGCTTGGTCTCGTCGGAGGTTTTCAGGCCGCGCGCAAATAGCGATTGCTGGAGGCGCGATTCCAGTGAGCCGTCCGTAAGTTCGGCCACGGCGATGTCCGCGAAATAAGGTGCGGCGGCGAGGATCGCCACGGCGCGGGCTTGCAGCGCGGTGAGTTCGGCGCTCATGCCTTTCCTCCTTTTGCGAGGGCGGCGTTGACGTAGTCCTGAGCGGCCATGACAGCGGCGGCGGTTATGTCTTCGGCGGCGGGCAGGACGGTTTTGTCCTGCGGCATTGTGACTTTGCGTTTAAGCCAGAAGATGATTTCGCCCGCGCCGTGCGTGGCCTTCTCGGCAGAGGCCTTCACGCGTTTTCCGGCGTTCTTGCCCTTGGCGACGATTCGCATGAAGTTGTCGCGCGCCACCAAAGCCATGTATTTGCCGCCGACCATTGAGAATTCGAGCTTGCCGCTCCAGCGGGCGTCCAGCGGGCGGGTGCCGTAGGCTTCTGGAGAGGCTGGGATGGCGAGTGTCTTGGCGGCGACGGGCTTGATCTCGGTTGGGCCGAACCAGCGGGCGGCGATGCCGGGCTGGGCAATGGAAATCGTCACGCCGTTGGCGTCGGGTTTCGGTTGCGACACGCTTCGGGCGGCCTGCGCCCAGTAGCCCTGGCGCGGCCAGCCGTGGCGGTTGGGGCGTTGGGATTGGAGCGCGGCGAAATTGGCCTGGATCAGGCGGGCGACGCCGCGGCCGATGGCAAGCTTGATGCCATCGCCGCCCAGCGTGGCGGGAAGCGACCGCAGCAGCGGCGTGACTTCGTCGCGGATCGAGATGGAGAACGATAGGCTCACGGTCGTTGACCTCCTCGGTGGCCGCTGGCAGAATCGGCGCGCATGGAACAAGTGTTAGAATTGTTGGAACCGAGCATCAGGACAGCGCTGATCGTGCTGAGCAGCATAATCGCGGCGTTGATCGCCAAGCGGTTGTCGTCGAAGACGAAGACGGAGCCGGTCAGTACTCGGCCCATCGCCTCGATCACCAGAGCGCCCCATCCGATGACCACAATCAATCGGGTTGACCAGAGCAACCATCGGAGCGTGGTGGCTTCATTGTTCTGCCTTTGCGCGGCGCTCTGGCTGAATGGCTGGACGCTGGCGTCCTTGCCGGCGGCGGTCGCACTACCGACGCGCTGGGATATACTGGGCATCTCTTCGTGCGTGTGCTTGCTCACAGTTCAGGGTCTCCAGTTCTGGTGGCTGGTGCGGCTCCGAGTTCCCAGTGAAGCGGGATGTTGACCTGAGAGCGTAACGGGCGTATAAGTTTTTCAGAGCCTGTTCGGTGCTGGCGTCGGCATAACCGGACAGGAAGTGCCACCACGGTCGCCCGTGCGTCGGTGCTCTTATTTCGCATAGATCAGCTCTCCTTTCCGAAAGGCATTCAACTTTCGAATCTTGCTGACGCGAAAGAAACTTTCTACGCCTCCATTGCGCTGGACCACAAATGCCGTGCCACCTGCGATCTGGCCGGTCTTGGTGCGGAATAGCGCAATGTACACATCATTGTTTTCCTGTTGCCATATCTCAACGGGGTTCTTCACGCTCTCGCTAGCAAGCGGTAGAAACTCAGCTCGGTTCACCTGGTCGGGACGCTTGAAGTGAGTCATCGTCGCGCGGTCGAAGCGGACGATGTTGCCCAAGGGGTCGCGCTCGCTGACGCCTTGATTCATCAGGCGTTCGCCTTCGGCAATGCTGATGGCCGCAGGCTCAGAAACGGCGTGCTGTGTCAGGTTGCGGATGTCGGGACGCCCGTGTTGCTGCCAATCCTTGCCGACAAAGAAATGATTGCCTTCCTCATCCGTGATCCATGCGTTGGCAGACAGGATTCCTTCGCTGAATTTCACATCGCCGCGTTGAAGGAGCGCGGCGCGAATGGCGTCGCTGCGGAACTGGTAGGAGGCCTGCAGGGACTGGTTGAAGTCCGGCAGGTCGGCGGGTTTGACGACGGTTTGAGGCTCGATTAAATCGAGTTCGAGCGACTCGCTGCGGGAGATGTCGCGCGTCCACATGCCGCTGTTGAAGGCAAACGGCGGGTAGGGATTGCCCAGCGTGTCGGTGTAGCCGCCGGCGCCGTCGCCGAGCGCCTGCCAGATGCCGCTGTCTTTGCGGGCGATCATCCGGCCCGTCTCGGCCAATACGCGCTGGGCGTCGGTGTCGCCCGCCACCTGGGCGGCCACGCGCCAGCGGGCTTCCCAGTCGCGCGGGTCTTTTCGGTCTTCGAGTCGGTAGAGTTCGGCGCACGGGAACGCGGCCACCACATCGGGATCGTTGCCCTGGACGGTCTGGCCGTAGCCGTAAGCCATTTCGGTCTGCGTCCGCAGGATTAGATCGAGTCGGGCGTTGCTGGTGATGTCGGCGACGCCGCCATCGGGGTTTAGCGCTGGCATAAACTCGCGCAAGGCCTGTTGGAGTTGGACACGGCCCGTGGCGAGCGAGGTCTTGCCGGAGAGCATATCGGCGATTGTCCCGCTGATCTGGTCGAGGTATTCCGCCTCGGCCACGCGCGCGCTGAACTGGGCGCGTCGCTTGATGTCGGCGGACAACGCGGCCAGTTGACGGCTCGTCAACGTCGTCGGCAACGCCGTTTTTATCGCGTTGAGGCGGATGGCCTCCTCAAACAGGACTGGACGGGAGAAGTTCACAGCCCGGCGAGGTCCTCCCGTTTGGTGGTGCGCGCGGGCGCGCCGTGGGCGACGCCGCCGCTGGTGGCGGAGACGCTTGCGGCGGTCGTTTCCGGCGGCGTGATGCGGAGCGTACCGGCGGCCGTGTCGCGCAAGACCTTCATCGCCTCATCATGGCGGCGGGTAAGCGTATCGGCAATGTCGCCGCTGAGGCCGCGCACGCCGCGCAACAGTTCAACCACCGCCAGTTTGATGACGGCGCTTTTGAGTTCGGGAGGGACGGCGCCGGCGGTGGCGTCCTTGACCGGGCAATACCCGCGCGCCAGTTCAATCTGAGCGGCGAGAATGGCCGCGGCGTCCAGCGCCAGAGCCGCGGCGGTATAGGCCGAGAACTCTGGCGCATTGAGCGCTTTCTGGACATCGGCGACGGTTGGCGTGATCCAGGCCATGTTACGGCGTGAGTTTGAGGACGGTATTGGTCGAGCCGTCGGCGGCGATGGCGGTGGTGGTGCCGACGGTGTAGTTGGTGCCGCCGATGGTGACGACGGATAGCGAGTTGGTTCCGAGGCGTAGGCGTTCGCGCCAGGAAGCGTCCGGCGCCGTGGCCGCGCGGGCGGCGGTGGTAAACGATCCGGCATTGGACCAACCCGTCCCGGCGAGGTCCTGGGCGCGGGCGCGGAACCAGATCACGGTGTTGGGCGTCAACCCGGTCAGTGTGTTCGTGTAGGCTCCGCCGTTGGTGAAGGCGGTATCCAACGCCACGGCGTTTGGCCAACCGACGGCGGTGGCTCCCTTGTCGGCGCCACCGTAGAAGATCGTGACGGTGACAGCATTGGTGACGCCGTCCACGATGATGTCGCAGGTGTTGGTGCCGGTGATGGTGCAGGTGGTGGCCGTGGGTGTGCCGGCGGTAGCGGTAATGGTCGGCGCGGCGGCTCGGACGTTTACCGCGAAGAGCGCCGCCAGCAGGATCACGGCGGTCCGTGTGAGTGTTTTCATGGGTTCCTTTCGTGTTGGCGCGAGGCGGCCTCCTTGGCGACCGCCCCGCGCGCGGTGGTGGTGGTTAGCTGATGGTGAGTTTGCGGATGCCGAGGGTGCTGGTGATCACCACGTTGCTGTAGTGCTCGACCGACAGCTCGATCCGCTTGGCGAACTCATGGCGGTATACGCGGATGGCGCCGGATTCGGTCGGCGTGACAAACCGCTTGATGTTGGATGGGTCATCGGTGCCGACGCTCTGTGGCGCGGCATAGGCGAGGACGAGGTTGGCGACGACACCGGCCTTGGCGCTGCTGGAAGCCTGATAGACCTCGCGGCTGACCACGACGCGGTTGACGCCGAGCAACTGCGCCAATGCTTCCGCTGTGAGCTGGGCACTGGCAAAGCCGCCCGCGCTGGATTGCGCGCGCAGCGAGAGGGCGCGTTTCTGCCAGGCCGTCTCACCGTAAACCACCACGTCGCACGGCAGACCGCGCGCCGTGTTGGCGGCGACCAGCTCGGCGAGCACATCGGCGTCGGGGTCTTTGCCGGCGCTGGTGTCCCAGGTCTTGGCGGTGTTATTGGCGGCGGTCGCCAGGCCGGCGACGGCGCGGCGGATGTCGTTTCGGAGCAGGCGGGCAGTGAGACGGGCAACGGCCTGTTCTTCGGAGCCGGCGACAATTCCATCCTTGTCCAACGAGATGCAGAGACCCTTGTTGAGGGTCTTCTGGTTTACGGACGCGCCGGTGTATTCGACCCGTTTGAAGTCGGCGCCGATGGCGCGGATGTCGTCCACTTCACTGAGGAAGGCTTCCGAGTTGCTCGCTTCCTTGTACTCGAAGCGGCGCGGCACGGTGACGGGCGGAGCGATGGCGTCGAGCTGCGCCTGCAGGCGCGCCACGTCGCCCTGCCGCATCCAGCCGAGGGCGAATGCGGTGAGCGGCTCGCTGAAGTACGCGGCAGTAAACCGCTCTTCGTTGGCGGCCACGATCCGACGCGGCGGGTTCTGGCCCGGACCAGCGTCGGCGAGGATGTCATTGACTGCGAGGATGTGGGATTTCATGTGGATGTTTCCTTTCGGGTTGGTGGATTAGCCGGCCACAGTGACCGCGTAAGGCAGGCATGGGATGAACTCGAAAGCCTGTCCGTCTCCGCCACAGGCGGTCACGGCTTTACCTTCGACGTAGTAGGTACCGGCGGAAGTGGGCAGGGTTTTGAATCGGCCCTGGGTGTCGCCGACAATGTAATCGCCCGCGTTGATCGCGGCGGAACCGACGCCCAGCAGTGTGCCCTTGGCGGCGCCAAGTAACGCGACGTTGCAGGCGGATTCGGCGGCGGCGGGTTCATCGGTGCAGATGCCGAGAGCCGGTTCGGCGCCGGCCAGGGCGAAGTGGCTGGCGTCGGAGCCGAACTTGACGCGGAGGTTTCGGGCGGTGAGGGCGGCATCGGACAGCAACGTGAGGTTTCCGTCGGCATGGGTGCCCTCGGCGATATTGGCGGCGATGAGGTGGTGGCCAAAGGCCATTGCCATCGCGGCGATGAGGTGTTTGATCAGTTTCATGTTTTTTTCCTTGGTGGTTATTGGTTCTGTTTTGTGAACAGCGCGGGTTGGGCGCGTTTGACCGTTTGATAAGCGGTATCCCAGTCCGCGCCGGAGCGGGCCATCTCGGCGTTGACGGCGACGATGATTGCCTGCACGCCCGATTCGCTGGCGGCGGCTTCGGCCTTGCGACCGGCCGCGTTGGCCGCGACGGGTTCCGTCTTGACCTTTTTCGGCAGCTTATCGAGTTCGAGGTAGGCGCTGTCGTCGTTGCAGGCGACGAGTTTGGCTTTCAGGCCGTCTTTTTCGGCGGGCGTGATACGTCCGTCGGCAACGGCCATGCGCAGCGCGTAATCGGCCCGCGCCGCGCGGGCCGCGGCGGTCGCTTCGTTGGCGGCGGTCAACCGGCCGTTCAACTCCGCAATGGCGCCTTCAAACTCCGCCTTTTTGGCAGCCCAGGCGGTGCGTTCGTTGGCGAGGTCTTTGACGGCCCGCTCCTTTGCGGCGACGGCTTCGTTGACGGCCGCCAGCTTTGCGTCCGTGGCGGCTTTGATTTGTTCTTCCGTGGCATCGGCATTCAAGCCAAGCCAGCCAAGAAGAAATTCGAGTCGTTTATCCATGGCGATCTCCTTTTTTCGTTGGTTGGTGGTTTCATCTTCCGCGTTGACGGCGGCTACGGGTTTACCGTTTTGATTCACGCGCGCGCCACAAGACGGGCAGGCGACGGTGCCAGGGCTGGTTTCCGGTTGCGCGGCATAATCGAATGTCGCGCTGCAGGACTGGCAGGCGATCTCCTTTTTCCGTTGGTTGGCGGGCGCGGCGGCGGTGTCCATGGCGAGAGCGCGGTCGCCCGCGTTGACGGCGGCGACGGTTTTCCAGTTCGGCTGATTGGTCATGCCGATGCTGAAAAGTCGGATCGGGATCACGATCGGAAGGCCGTTGGAGGACTTCTCGGAGGTTTCCTCCAGGTCCCAAGCGGGAGACGGCCATCGGTAGGTGCGATCCTGGACAAGCTGACGGCCAAGGCTGTTCCAGTCCACGTCAATGACCAATCCCTCATCGGTGGCGTTGATGGATTTGACCCAGCCGTAGGCCCGGTTATCAGGGAAATCCTTCGGGAACACGTCCGGATGGCCGACATAGACCGGTACTTCGCCGAACACGAGCCGTTTGGCTCGCTGCAGGAGCGAGGCGAAATTGGCGGCGATTCGCTCGGCGGCGGCTCGGTCGAGGCGTTGGACGACCTGGCGGCGCGCCCCGGTGCGGGTATCGAGGGAGTTGACGGGCTGTTCCCCATAAGGGATGACGATCTGGCCGGTCGCGGTCAGTTCGACCGCGTTGAATGCGACGATTCCCCTCTCGGAGTCGTCCGAATTGGTGGAAACCAGAAAACGGTCTATCGGGATAGTCTGGAGAACGCTCCACTGGCGCAGGACCAGCTTAAAGACCGCTTTAGGAGGCTTCAATTTCAACGATTGACGTCGGGTAGCCATCTTACCCATATCCGTGGGTCGAAAATCGTTTCTGGGGCATTTTAGGAGATGAGTGGTTTTCATGCGGAATGACCTTTTTGGGGTGGGATGTTGGCAGCTTGTTTCTCTGTCATCCCTTCGAGCAGGGCGGTGCCGATGACCTTTTCCAGCGCGGTGGCGGCAGAAGGATTTCTGGGGAGCAACCCCGGCAGTTCATCCTGAAGCCGCTTCAACTCGCTTTGCAGGGCGTCGTCATCGCCCAGCGCGAGGATGGTTTCGAGCCTCGACAGCACGGGCGCAAGGTCGGATGCCACCAGCGCCACAAAGTTGGATTTTGGCAGCTTCACAACGTCGGGCGCATGGTCGGCGGCGTTGGAGCGGAGCGATTCATCCTGGTCGTTTGGCTCCGCGCCCGTACTGGTATTCGGTCCCACCGTGCCGGGAAGCGGCGAGACGGTCGCTTCTTCCCCTTCGCTGGCGAGCGTTCGTCCGTATCGCTCGGCCATGGCTTGGAGAGATTGGCGCACTCCTAGCGCAGCCAGTTTCTCGTCAATGGTGATCTCGACCTGGGCGTTTTGTTGTCGCGGTTTGGCCAGTCGGAAATACGCCAGGGGCGCAACGTCCTCGCCGAAGTACCACCGGATGACGTGCGGGTCCACCTGGGCGTTGAGCGTCTCGCTGATCATCTGGCAGTCGTCGGCCTCCAGCATGTCGCGCTCGGTGTTCTGTCCCTGGGCGCCGACGGCGCCGGATTGGGCGCTGGATTGGCTGGCAAGATCGCCGCCACGCCACATCTTGGTGATGGCTTCCTCCATTTTGTTGACCAGCTCGCGCATCGGAAGCGTCGAGCCGCCATCGGCCTTGAGCAGTTCGATGACGCCGGACTGGTTGGTGACGGCGTACCAATCGTTGGCGAAGTCGGAGACGGCCTCGACAAAATCGTTCCACTCTGGCGAGTCCTTTGCGGCGTCGGTCTTGCCGTGGATGCCGGGGATACCGAATTTGCCGTTGTAGGAGACCCAGTCCTTCAGCGCCAGTTGTTTGAACATCCAACAGATCGCCGAGGCCAGCAGCAGACCGTCGCCGACGGTTACCATCCATTCGCCGTCTGGCAACGGCACACCATCCAAACCGTAAGGTTCCTGGATGTATCGAAGCGGCCCGGTGCGCGCCTCGAAGAAGTAGAGAGGCACGGCGACAAAGGTGGCTGTCAACCCGTCCATTAACACAGGGGCGGCACCGGCGGCGCGATCGGCCCAAACCGGGTCTTTTGGCCTCCAGACGATCTCATGGGCCTGGTAGCGGCAACCGATGGCGCGGGCCATGGTTCGGAAGAGCATGGCCGCGCCGCCGCGGGCGTGTGGTTCCATGGCGTCGGTGCAGGTGAGGTTGTTGTAGAAGTATTCCAGCGCGGCTTTTTGGCGGAGCGCTTCCGGGTCCTGCTGGTGCCCGGCTAGGATGGCGATCTCCCAAGGGTTCTGCGCGACGGCCTTGTAGCGTTTCTGCGCGTCGGTGGCCAGTGAATAATCGCGTTCCATCAATGCCTCAAAGGTGTAGGCCAGCCCGGAGAGGTATCCACCCTTGAAGGCGGTGAGCTGCGCGGTGAGCATGGCGGGCGTCAGGTTCGCAATCGGGTTGAACGCGGCCTGACGTTGGGCCATGACGCGGGGGAACGTGATGATCGAGTCCTGTTTCAAGCGAGACTCCTGTTCATGGCGACGGCCTGACGCCGCGCCTCTATGCCAAGGGATTCAATCCGCTCGCGGGCAAATGGGCCGGATATATTTCCTGCGGCGTGATGGGCGAGAGCTTTTGCCCAGAACCGGTCTGCATGACCATTTTTGCCACGGTCAGCCGTAAACCGGATATTGCCCGCCGCCGTCGTCTCTTTTTTGATGGCGCGAAAATCCGATACAATCAAAGGATCGTCAGGCAGGCGACAGGTCCTGTCTTCCAACGCGGCGCGAACCGGATAGGCCAGCTTCTCCTTAACACCCGCGGTAAAAGTGATTCCTTCGACCTTAAAGTTTCCGAATCGTTTCTGGGCGCGCTCGGTGAACTGACGACCCATGCCGGTTTGGTCAATGCAGCAACGTCGAACCTGAGGTAGCGCGAGGATTTCGTACAACGCATGTTCCTGCGCATCGAACGTTTCCCGTTGCATGGTGATCACGCGGCGGGTGTAGAGCGTATCGCCCAGCCGCTCATCCACCCAAATCACCGTGAGGTCATGATCGCGCCCGATGTCCACGCCAACAAACAGTTGTCCCTTGGCATCTAAAAGATCGGTTTCCCATTGCTCATCGGGCCGGTATTTGCAGCTGTTGATGAGGTCGTAGCTTATGAATGCAGCATTGTCATCCGACGGCACGCAGCAGAACTCTTGAAGGAAGGTTTCCTCGTCTGGACATCCGCGCTTGATGAAGTTGAAGTAATCGGTTTCGTCCATCTGCTGTCGCTCATCGGTTTCTGGTAGTTTTTGCTGGAGTTTGTAGAGGAAACCCTCTTCGAGGGCGGATTGAAGCGTCACGGTATGCAGACTGATCCCCTTTGGGTTTCCCTTGTGTTTCACTTCGTTGATAAGTTCGTTGAACAGCGAGGCGCTCCCGCGATGAGTCGAAATGATCTCCATGGAACCACCCCAGGTAATGCCGGGATAGGCGATCGCATAGAGCTTGCGCTGGTCGGGGTGCAGACAAAACTCGTCCAGTACTCGGCGGCCGCGCTTTCCAGCCTGCGCGTCGGGATTGGAACTCAGCGAATGCGTCCGGTGACCATTGGCGTACTGGAGGACGTAGGCGGAGTTTTTCGAATCGTCCACAACAAGTTGTCCCAGATCGGACGCGGCGAGATGAAGGAGGGCGGCGAACTGCTTGCAGTCCTCGATCAGCAACCGGGCTTGAAGATCGTCACGGGACGATACCCAATCGTCATGGCGAGCGTCCTTGAGACTGGTGGTCGAGACGAGTTTATAGGCGGTCGCCCACGACATGCCGATTTGTCTGGCTTTTTCCACCAACACCAAACGAGCGGTATCCTTGATAAAGCGCGCCTGATACGGCAACATCAATGCGCGCGGGTTTTTCGGGATGATCTTGGCGCGGCCGGTATGTCGTGATAAGCGCGTCATAGCAGGTTGGCCGCCTCCTCGATCTGAGAGAGCGTTTCTCTGGTCAATCCGCCCTTCGACACGATTCGATTGAGAGCGGCCTTTGCCTGGGCCGCTTTCTCTTCCAACAGCCGCAACCGACGCTCGGCCTGCGCCAGCGCCCGCTCGTCCAGCTTCAGCTTGGCTTCTTTCAGTAAGAGGCTCTTCGCGCTGTCCTCGCCGTAACCGAGCGCCACCAGCTTGTCGGTCGCTTCCGCGATCTGCTCCTCCGCCCGACGGCGTTCCTGTGCCGTTGCGTCCGGATTCAGGAGCATGAACTTGGCAGCTCGAATCACCGTCGTCCAATGCGCCGCCGCCGCCGCGCGACCGGCGGCGGTGAGCTTGTCGCCGCCCGCGGCGGCCAGTTCCTGGCCGAGCCGGACATTGGCGCGGACTTCGCCGGTGATGAGCTGCTCGGTGATCCGATCGGATTGTAGGAAGTCGTATATGCCCTTGGCAGACCACTCCACGCCATGCCGCGCGCAGATCGCCCGCAGCTCTTCCACGTTCGGCCCGGCCCGATGTGCGTTGACATGCGCCAAAAACTCGTCCTGCCCTTCCACCGGCAGCGCAAAAAACTTGCAGTCCCGACGCAGTTTCCGCGGCGCGCCGTCTTTGTTGAACGGTTTCCTCACGACTCGATCACCTCGATGCCTTTCGGCGTGATCACGTAACGATTCGGGTCGAGCGCGGATTTTCGCGCCAGATTGGCCAACAGCAGATCGCCAACGCATTGGAGCGCCTCGCGCTCGGTGAGGTCCGGATCGAACCTGCCCACTTCCGCCACGATGTCGGCCAGCGATACGCCCACTGTGGCCGTCCCGCCGCGAATCGCGGCCAGACAATTCCGGTGCCGACGGCTGATCGGTTGGACTCGCGGGCCGATCGCCTTTCGTTGGCGAAACTCTCTCTCGCGCGGCGTCAGCATCTCAATTGCCTCCGCTCTTGCCGTACCCGACTAGGTGCGCCGTCCGTTGAAGCAGTTCGTCGAGTTTTTTGATCATGTCGTCGCGGTCTTTCTTGCGTTGTTCCTCGGCCACGGCATAGGCGTCCTTGTTGACGGTTTCTTTCTTCACCCGATCAATGCGCTCATGAAGAATCTGGTGCTCGGCCAGATCGAGTTTGGCGTGGTCTTGAAGTTCGAGCTTGGTGCTGTACTCATGATGCAACGGCGGCACCGGTTCTTTCGGTTTCAGGCGATCGGTGATTTTGAGGATGCCATTGATCAGCATGACGGTGAACGCAAGACAACCGAGCCAGGCGGCGATTTCGACGGGAGGCGTGTTCATTCGGCCAGATGAGGTGTTGGGGTGATTTCCAGGTTGACTACCGATAGCCAGACCGGCTCCGGCAGGCGCTCAAACCGCACCAGGGCAAACCCGCCGCGCGGCCCGACGCCAAACTTCATGATTCGCCCCACATCGTGCTCGGAAACGAAAAACTTCTCGCCTGTTTCCGCGGCGCCAATCTCGATCCGACGGACGCTGACCGGCGCAATGGTGGGGGAGGACAGTGACGTTACCATGGGAAGGTGATCTTCAGGCCGAAGTATTTCCGGTTGGGCTTGACCGGGTTTCGTTCGAGCGGATGCGTCGCGGGATCGGCGTCGAGCGCGGCGTCGGACGTTTTCCAGACGGCGATGCGGGCTTGTTTGAGCCATTGGAGGATTCGGCTCCACATCGGGTCAGCGATTGAGTTTGTTTTTGGCCAGCGCGACGGCCGCTTCGATGGCCAGGTTGACCAGCGAATTGCCGATGGCGGCCAGATCGTGTCCGATCTCGGACAGCTTCGCTCGAACGCGCTGCCGTTTCTCCTCGCCGCTGACGGCGAAATCCATCATCTCGGCAACAAGGTCTTTGATGTCATTGATCAACTCCTCGTCGCCGATGAGTTTGCGGACGACAAACCAGAGCGTGGATAGCAACAGCCGTTTCATCGCACATCCTCCTTGGTGGCGGTCTTGGCGATGGCGGCGCGCATCGTCATTGTCCCGATCGCGGCCACAATGGACTGGATGGCCTGCAGGGTGGATATCATTCCCTCCGACCAGGCCACCAACGTCCCGATGATGGCGCCAGCGGCGAGCAGGTAGGTTTTTTTGCCGGCAAGAGCCGAGCGGATGTTATCGAGCATTTTGCGCCTCCGTTGTGTGTGTTGTCTTCAACGGCGCGCAGAATACGCGACCGAGCGAAAAGTCGTTACAATACTTCCCTCAAAACCAGTAGTTTCCTGAGATTTCCCGCGCCGCCTTATTTCGGCAGCACCAGACCGCGCCGGGCCAGATAGGCCTCCACGCTGGCGCGACCAATCACATAACACGACCGGGGACGATCGGTCAACCTCCATGCGTCCAGCGTGCCGTCCTCGCACATGCCGCGCACCGTGGATGGATCGCATTTGAGCATCGCTGCCACCTGCGAGACGCGAAGCTGGTCCTTGACGGCGATCTTTTGCGCGCCACTCGGCAGGCGAATCAGCTCGACAAATCCCGGCAAAATCAACGTGTTCAAATCGGCGCGTTTCATGGTTTTCGCTTCGGACAATAGCGATGGTGTTTCGACAGTGTGCTCCGCCGCCGCCGCCGCGCGGCCAGTTGATCGCACCGGCCGCACCGCCACCGGCCATCCGACACGCTGACCGCGCCGGGGCGCAATGTGGGAGCGGCCTCTGCGCCGCGACGGGATGGAGGGCGACGGGTCACGCGAATCTTACCTCCTTGATGCCTGTGGTCTTCAAATCGGCCAGCAGACGGTGAATCTTCGGTTTCAACTCCATGATCACGGCCGGATGTTGCGCCGTCAAAACGAGAACACCTCCCGCGCGCAGCCCGGTTACGCGCACCATCGGCGCGAGCCGACCCGCCCACGCCCGGACGACCGGCTCGACCTGATCGGGCGAAACGCCACGGCGGATATTGCGCTCCACCGCGCTCATTAGTCGGATGACAATCTGCTCAACCGACCCCAGCCGCTCGGCCTGACGCTGCCGCGCCAGGCGCGCGTCCCACGCGCCTTCGGTCACCGCCACGGCATTGAGCGGAGTCACTTTCATGCCGCCGCCGTCGGTTGAAGCTGGTGAAACCGCCGCGCCATCTTCAGGTATCCTGACAGAATCGTGCGGGCGCGCGCTCGCTGCTCGTTCATCGCTTCGCGGTACTCCTCGACCGTCGCCTCCTCGCCCAGACAATATCCGCGCCGCGAGCTGCTGATGATCCGCCCGTCGGAATGTTCCTTGGCGTCCTGAATCCGTCGCTCCGACCAGCCGAGTTCCTTCATCAAATCCGTCTTCACCACCCAGCGACGGCCGCGCAGCTTCAGCGTCAACTCCATCACATCCAACTCAAGCCGATGCGCCGCTCGCAGCGCGATCGCGGGCTGACCGTTTCGCCGAAACAGGTCGAGTTGTGGTTGGGTTGAAAGCGTCATAAAAAGCTCCTAAAACCGATCGTTGAAATCATCCTCGTCGTCCGCCGTCACCCGATGGGAATACGCCGAACGGCGCGCCCGGTGGCTGGCCGTCATGGCGACGCGCCGCAGGATATTTGTGGGAATCGTCTCCCAGTTCACGGCTTCCCAAGTCTCCAGACCGAGTTGTTCTCGCGCATAAGGCTCCCAATAAGCCAGCCCGCCAAATTTCGAGATAACCCAGAGACAACTCTTGCGGATGCTCCCGACCCTCGCCGCGTCCAAATCCACCAGCGCGGCGGCCACGTCGCCGCCCTCCACAAAAGCCCGCAACCAGGCCAACATCACGCTGTAATCATGGTTGGTCCATTCCGTGTGAGAATCCTTCAAACCGCAGGCGCGATGCCAGGCGTGGCGGAGCGTGGCGGCATCGGCGGCCGATAACCGATCCACGCCGCTCTCTGAACAGTGACGTTGTATGGCCCGACGCACCAACCGCCAGTATTCGCGCTCTTGCCCGGTCATGGCTCAGACTCCTGCCGTTTCGGACGCGACGGAGCGCGTCACCCTGGTGAGTTTTCGGAGGCGGGCAGCGGCGCGTTGGCGCACGGTGATCCCCGCCCATGGATGTTCGAGGATGGCGCGGAGCTTGTCTGCATCAGCCGTGGCAACGATCTTCAGTTGGTCCTCCATGACGGTTGCGTAAATCCACGGCGGCTCGGTTTTCGGCCACCAGTCCGGCGCTGGCGAGGCGAATGGGTCGCGCTCCGGCGGCGGCAACGGTTTGGTAAGGTCTTTCATGCGGCATCAGTGGTGATGGCGAGTGGTTGTTCACTTAGGTCTTTTGGTTCGATGAAGAAGCGCTCGGCCTGGTCAATCACGACGCCGATCTTGTCGAGTCGGTCGGTCTGATCGCGGGCGGCCACGAGCGCGTCTTTGTTGACTTCTTCTTTGACTCTCAAAAACTCCGTCCACTTCCGGTCTTTGATGGCTTCGAGGACAGCGGACCATGTCCATCCGCGTTTGGTCTTGGCGGCGGGCTGGCCGGTGCGGTATCCGATGGTGGCGTGCGGCAACTCTACACTGCGGCGGTCTTTCGGGAACAGGTCGGGGTGTCGCGCGCAGTATTCTTCGACCAACTCGGTGCGTTGTTCGATGCGCTCGGCCAGTTCGGCCAGTTCGCGGGCATATCGGTCGCGGACGGCCTGGAGTTCGGCGTCCATGGCGTTTTTTGTCTCGCGCTCAATGAGCATGTCGCGCGCGACGGTGGCCACGGCCATCTGCAACTCGGCCTGTGTCGGTATCTCGTACTTTTCCAGGGTGATGGTTTTTCTCGGCATGATGTCAGTCCTCCGAAGTGGCCAGTTGCATTGTCTGCCGGTAAAACTCGGCATGTTGTCGGGCGAGTTTCTTCTCCAGATCGCCCAGCGAGCGGCGCGCGCGCGCGATATTTTCTTCGGTCGCCTCAATCGCGGCACTGAGCGCTTGCAGCGCGGCGATCCGCGGATTTGTTTTGGATTTTGGTTTCATCTTTGTTCCTTTGTGGGTTGTGGAGTTTGGTTGACCAAACGGTTGACCGCCACGCGGCAGCAATCGGCGGCGTAGAACCATTCCTTCATGATCAGGAGGCGCTCGCGTGTCGGTTTCCCGCCCATCTGTCGGCGCGCTTTCTCGGCGCGTTTGAACCGGGCGCGCCAGTATTCCGGCACGCGGGCAAAATGCGCCGCGCACATCAGCGCTTCATCGGAGATGGAGGCGCCACATCCATCAATGGGGCAACGGCGTTGGGCTTGAAGAGTGTCGTTCATGCTTCGACCAGTTGTCGGCGCGGCGCGGGAGCGGAGGTCAGTGGGTTGGGTCTTTGGATGCTGCCAAGCAGGCGCGGTTGAGCGGTCTTGAAATAGGCGTAATCGTCGGAGTCCTCCCAGTTGTCGAAGAAAACGTCTTCGGGATCATCGCCGCTGTGTTTCACGCAATAGGCCACTTCCCGACACAGATCGCGCACGGTCCTCAAGTGCGCCGAACCGGGCAGGTTGGCGATGGCCACACCGGCCTTGAGCATGGCGGGCGTCAGCTCGACGCCTTCCAGGTGGTGCTGCATGAACTCACGCATAAAATCCGTCTTGAAACTGTCTTCGACGGCGATTTTGACATGGCGCAGGCGCGACCGCAGTTGTGGCGATAGCCGACGAATCCGTTGGATGCCTTCCTCGTTGCCCATCCAAAATTGCGGCACCGTCTTGTTGCCGAGCCGTGTCTGGTTCCACAAATCTCGCAGGAGAAACTCGTAAGCCGATGGAATGAGCAAATCGAAGTCGTCCACCACGATCAGGTGGCTGAACTCCAGGAAATACCGCACAATGCCGTCGGCAGGATTCAGCGCGGAATCAAAAGCCGGGTGAGTCTCTCCGATCACGTCGCGCATGAAATGCACCAGGTGTCGCGCCGAGTTGCGCAGCGGTCCGGCCTGAATCCGAAACACACCCAGCCGCCCTGCCAGACAATGGTCAACGGTCTCCGTCTTGCCAATGCCGCTATCGCCCGTGACGGCCACGACTTTTCCCTCCGCAATGGCGAAATCGAGCCAAAACTTGATCTGGTCGGCCACCAGGTTGCGCTTCCAAAACTCCATTCGCCGACGGGCGCGTTCTTCGGCATCCTGTTCGAGCCACGCGCGAAGCGCCGGCTCAAACTCCGTTCCTGTCCATCGGCCTCGCATCCAGATGCAGACGTAGCTGGCGCTGTAGCTTCCCTTGCCGGCGAGCGCGCCGACCTGCGCGCCAATGTAGCGTTGCGTGTAGCGCGCCGGGTCCATGGCAATCAGCTTTTTGACGGCGGCTACGAGTTTGGGATCGGATTCTTTGTACATGGCGACGGCCTTTTCCCCCACCCCGGTTTGATCTGACATGTTGGTTCGATGCCTCCTCGGTTGTGTGTCTGTTCAGTAGTCTTCCAGCGCCGCGCTCAGCGCCTTGATCCGTTTCTCCTGGCGTTGCCGACGGGCGGCCTCGGCCGTTTCCGTCGCGGCCAGCGCCCGCCGCATTCGCTTCTCCGCCGCGCAGATCGCGGCCGCCGCAAATTGGCCCGTCCCGGATCCATCGGGCGGAAGTTGACCCGACGACAACATCCGGGACGGTGACCGGTCGTTGGTGAGTAGGGGGTCGTCCTCGGAGGCGTCCGCGCTACCAACACGGCTGATAGCCTCTCCGCAAGAGCGGCTCGGCAGGATTGAGGACCTGGGCCATGATCGCCCGTTGGTGGGTTCACCGGTCAAAGGTTCTGGAGTCTCAAGCTCCACCCCGCCTTGAGACTCCACCGCGCCGTTATCCTCACTCGGCGTTGGCGCAGAAATTGTTTCGTCAGCCCCACGCGCGGGACGACCGCTCAATAAATCCATTCGCCCGCTCGGCGCGCCAAGCGCGGCATTGGCTTCCCGCCTCAACTCCACGTCCACCGCGCTCCCGCTGGCAATCAACAGCCGCTCTACCTTCTCTTCCACCTCACGCTGCATCCCGATCCGATGCGCAAAACTCTTCGCCAATGATTCCCGATCACCGCGCCGATGCCCGCGCTGTTGCCAGGTGGCCAAATACTCACCCCGCTCGCTGAGGATATGACAACACCGCATGGAGTGCGGATTGAAAGTCACCAGATACGTCTTGCCGTCCTCAATCCCAGCCGACAACATCTCCGCCCGACTCTCCGCCATGTACCAGTACCGATGCCGCCCGCGCCGAATCAATATCGTCCCCTTCTGTACCGTCATCGGCTCCGCGCGAAACGCCAAAATAATCGCCAGCCAACTCGACGGACATGCCACCCATCGCCCGCGCGCGCGCAACCGCTCACGGCGCTCCAGCGGAGATTCAACAAACGTCTTCGTCTCAATAAATTGCCGTGCCGACGAAGGCAACGACTCCAACTCTTTCATCGGACGCCAGGATGCCGTCTCCACGCCTTGCGGACGCCATTTCGTCACCCGTTCAAACCCTTCCAGCGCGTGATCGTGCCGCGCATTGATTTCAGCAACAATATCCATCCGCAGCGGCACAAACTCATCCCACGTCAACAACGGCAACCGCATCCGCGCCACCACCTCCGGCGGCTGCGTCGCCGCCCACTTCAACAACGCCAGCGCCTCACGCTGTTGCCCCTGCAACCCCGCCGGGCAATTCTCACGATTGCGCCCCACATACCCCGGCAATGCCGCCTCATAATTGTGGTGCAACGACCAGACCCCCTCCAAACACGCCTTCCCTCGAAAATTCCCCACACGTTTCTCATCCCAGGCCAAACAATACTTGCCTTGCATCTGCGTCCAACAGACATTGATAATACCCCCACTCATCGCGTGCCATATACGCGCTTCGTCAGGGTCCACCGTCGCCGTCCCGTTCTCCACGTGCAGATGGATCGGCCAGTCCAATGGCACACCGTTCAACTCCAGCCACGACGCAAACACGTATTTCAAACAATCCCAACCCAACATCCGCCGCTTTCCGTCCTCCAACGGCAACGTCGGCTGCAGCACAAACGGCCCATACACCCCACTGGCATAATCAATAATCCCAACCTCCAGCGGCCTCTGATTCGGCGGCGTCACCCCATGCACAATCACCTCGAAATCATGATGCAAATCGTCCGCAAACAAATGCTCACCAAACTCCACGCCCTCACGACTGTTGTGTATCGTCGGCAACTCCGCCCGCATCGCCGCCGTCCCGCGCCGCGCCAACGCAATCTCCGCCGGCGTAATCGCGCACCACGCCATCACCAACCGCTGCAAGTTCGACCGGCTCCACCCATCAGGCAACGTCTCCGGACACCGCTCCATCCGCAACACGCTCACATCACGCAACCGCCACCAGTCCCGCGCCGACCCCGCCCCGCCATCCGGCATCACCCCAGGCAACTTCTCGTCCGTCACCCACGTCGCCTTCCAACGCCGCACCAGCTCACGCCACGCATCCGCCATGCTACGCTTGTTCGCCAAAAACAACCCACCCACATACTCAATAAATGCCGGCGACAACTTCGTCTCACGCCGAGCCTCACCCCCATTCAACTGATCGCGTAACCACGGATACTTCGCCAGATTCACCAACAACCGATCATCCTCACCATGTTTCTGCCAAGCTTGATACAACCCATACAACCGCTTCGCCGTAAAACCCTTCACACCTCCAAACTCCTTCGCCACCGCCCGCGCACCCGCATTGACGCTTGGCGCCGCCTTGATCAACTCCATCGCCCGACGCCGAGCCGAAAACAACTTCTTATCCTCATCACGCAACCTCCCAAACCACTCCGGCAACCGATACGCCGCCGAGGTCGAAACCGTCCCTCCATCTATAGGCAATGCCGTGGTTGAAACCGACGTGATGGTCGCAGCCCCGCTCATCGCCCAACCTCCATCAACCGCCAGTTCTCACCCAACCGCGGCAACCGCCGACCAGCCGCCATATTCCCGACCGCCCGCTCAAACTCGTAGGCAATCTCCCGCAATACCTGCAATTCCCGATCCGACATCATCTCATACGTCCGACAACTCAGAAACCCATCCATCAGCGCCCCCACAAACCGCCCATGCTTATCTGCCTCCTTCTGGCTCTTCGCCAACATCCTCTCCCGCGTGTGCCGCTTCACATTCGGATCACCCAATAGTTTCCCAGTATTCTGCGGGCCGTAGTTCACCAGCTTCTCACGCCGATACAAATCCGACAGGTCAAGCCCGCCTATCCAATCAAACGCCAACTGCACCGCCTTCGGAACAGCCTCAGAAGACCCCACTTGCGACGCCGACGCCAACTCGGCAATCAACTCCTCCGAAGCCCCATTCTTCGCCGCCCACCGCGCCACCAGACGCATCTTGCGAGAAATTGTGGCGCGATTGACACCGAACCGTTGCTCGCAATGTTCCCAGAAACCGGTGTATTTCCGACCACTTACCTTGAGCCGCTGCTTGAGAAGATAGAATAATGCCCCTGCACGCATGGCGCATAGAGCGCGTTGCTGTCGGTGATCTTCCTCAGCGGCCAGATACCGGCATATCTCGGTCTCGATCTGCTCCACAGAAATGTGTTGCATTGTGCAACACATTTCCATGTCAGGCGGGTCGAGGTCTTCCGGCGCAACGGTATGCCGACCAACCACCATCAACGCCACATCCTCTCTCAAGGCCGTTTCGGGCATCGTCATTCCACTCATCGCCCCACCACCACATAAATAATGGCCCCAAACAACACCAACTCCCCCACAAGACTCATCACCAACAACGCCGCCACACAATCCCCACCTCCATCACCAGAGCCACAAAACCGATTTTCGCGCCATCGCTCTTGACTCCCACGGCACAACGCACTATTGTCTGCCACATCGTGAATCCTCCCGGCAACCAACCGGGGGTGGGGAGAACGGATTCGTACCTGTTCCGACTGTTTCTTCATGATGACCTCACTTCCTCCGCATGTGGTAATATGGCAATCGCCCGCAACAACCGGCGACTCTCTCGCTTCCCGTTCAACACCTCGCTCAAATGCTGGTACGTCACCCCCAGCTTGGGCGCCACCCGGCGATACGACCACCCTCGCCGCTTCAACTCAACCTTCGCAAGTTCCCGTGTGAACATGAGCGCAGTATAAACAAGTTGTATAATTCGTCAATAGAAAACTTTTCTATGCGCAATTTCGGCCAATGTTTTCGGGATTTCCTGCGTGAAAAAAATCTTACGCAAACACAGGCCGCTGAATTGCTGAAATGGTCACAGAGAAACGTCAGTTACTATTGTAGTATTGATACTCCCCCGCGTCCTCACATCTTGAAGCACATGGCAGAGAGTTTTGGTGTATCTGTGGAGGAGTTGCTGGGGGAGGATGATGGTGGAGAAAAGCCTCTGGATGAGATCAGTCAGTTGCGCCGTCAAATTGCCGAGTTAAAGGCTGAAAACGCCTCGCTAAAAAAACAGTTAGCTGCCTTCAAAAAACTCGCCCAATCAACCACCATTTGAGAGCCTTTAACTTGCCCTCAAAATGCTGTTTTTATTTCTCAAACCTACATGAATACCCCATTTTAAGGCCATAAATTGCTCAAACCTCGCCCGTGCCGTTCCAAAGTGCAGAAAACCCGCGCCGGTAACGCAAATTCACCCCTTTTCACCCCTCCTCACCCTTCCTCAAACCTCGCCGTAGTTTGCCCCTCCTAGAAAAAACGGGGAATGTCCTTACAAAATAATAGTTGACTGATTTGGGGTGTTGTGGTTTGATATGGGGAGAAGTGGGTCAGTATCCCAATGAGTGGCGAGTCACAACGGATAGTATTTGTCGGGAAGTACATTCACACGGTGGATGAGAAAAAACGTGTGTCCATCCCGGCTAAGTGGCGGGCAGCAGCGAGTGGTTCGAATGAATTTTGCGTTTTGCCTGATCCCAAGAACCATCTTCTCGTCCTGCCGCAAGCTGTTGTGAACAAGATGCTCGATAAAGCCGATGAAATTTCCATTGGCCAATACGAGCGTCGCGCGGCCCTCCGGGCGCTCGCTTCGCGCGGTCATTCTACCCCGTGTGACAAACAGGGACGGATTGTGTTGACGGAAGAGTTGTTGCGACATGCGGGGATTAGGAACCAGGCCGTGCTTGTGGGTGTTTTCAACAAGTTTGAGATCTGGTCGCCGGAGCGATACGAGGAGATGGAGCGCTCGGCGATGCAGAACGTGGCCGAGGCGGCCAAGGAGCTGGGGCTGTGAGTGCGATTATGGCCAGTTTGATGAAGGTGAACGGCAGTGTGACGCCCTTGCGGGATGCAACCCGGTTGGTGGAATTGCCTCGGCAGACTGAATTTCCAAAGTTGGATGGCGCAGCCGCGCGGCAGGTCAATGCGACCAACACAGCGCCGAGCCGTCTTGCTGTTGGCAGGACGGTGTTGCTGGTATGTGGGGGTGGGGAGTTGCCCGAGATGGCAACGGACGTCATTGATCCTGCCGCGAGCTATGCCGTGGAAAATGTGAAGCGCGACCGCCCCAACGGCCGGCGCAGAGCCGGGGTGGGGTTGGGGCAATGGCTGGAGCGCGTGCTCGGCAGTCGCGCGGCGCACCTGTAAGTGGGTGCGAGGTCGTTCTTTGGAGCAGCAAACGGGGATGCAAGGGGAACCCTGAAAGGAAGCGTCGGACGGACACGCGAGTACCCGCCGATGCGAGCTTTCCGATGAACTATCACACGCCGGTTCTGCTGGAGGAGGTCCTGCGTCAGCTACAACCGCGTCCAGGGAGGGTATATGTGGATGGCACGGTGGGGGGCGGCGGACATGCGGAGGAAATTCTTCGCGCTTCGGCGCCGGATGGGCGGGTGATCGGGTTGGACTGGGACGAGGAAGCGATTGCGGCTGCCCGGTCGCGTCTTGGCGAGTATGGTGCGCGGCTGCAACTGGTGGCAGCCAACTTCCGCGAACTGGGCGACGTATTGGCGAGGTTGCAGGTGGCGGGTGTGGATGGTGTGCTTCTGGATCTGGGTGTCAGTTCCCGTCAGTTGGACGAACCAGCGCGCGGATTCAGTTTTCTGCGTGATGGTCTTCTGGACATGCGGATGAGCCAAACAATCTCTCTGACTGCCCGTGAGGTGTTGGCCGCGGCCAGCGAGGAGGAACTGGCGCGGATCTTCTTTGAGTATGGCGAGGAGCGCCGATCCCGAGCAATCGCCCGGAGGATTGTCCGGGAACGCGAGCGTCACCCGATCGAGACGACGGCGCAACTCGCCGCGCTGGTCGAACGCGTGCTCGGCCCGAAACGCGGCAGGTTGCATCCTGCCACGCGCGTCTTTCAGGCATTGCGGATCCATGTGAACCGCGAACTGGACAGCTTGCGCGAGGGCTTGGCGGCGTCGGTGGCGGCACTGAAACCGGGCGGGCGGTTGGTGGTGATCAGTTTTCACTCGTTGGAGGACCGGATGGTGAAGTGGTTTTTCCGACAGACGCCGTCGTTGCGGGTGTTGACGAAGAAGCCGGTCATGGCGGGCGAAGAAGAATGCCGCGTCAACCCGCGGGCGCGCAGTGCCAAACTGCGCGCGGCGGAAAAGATTTGAGTTGAAGTAGCAACAACAGGCGGAACCAAGGAGCCGCCAAAGACGAAGGTATGAGACAGAACCGCAAACGCGGTGGATTACAAGTGGGGACAGTTAGCCGTTGCGTGCTGGCGTGTTGCTGCCTGGCGGCCGTTGGCCTGGCCTATGTCTGGCAGAAAAACCAGATTTATCACCTGGGCGACGACATCAAAAAACGCGAAGCCGCGGTGTGGGCCGCGGAGAAACGGGTCGCGATGCTGGCAGCTCAACTCGCCCAGCTTCAATCCCCCGCGTTGTTGGAATCGCGCTGTCAACAGCACGGTCTGGGGCTGGTGGCGCCACGCGAACAACAGATGGTGCGCCTGGTTGAGCCGGGTCCCGAGTGGGATGCCCGGCTGGCACCGTCGTCGGCAAGCGTTGCCGCCGTCCCGGCGGGACCGGCACGTAAACCGACGGCTCGAACCGTGGCAAAACGATGACGACTGGAACACACAAAACAAGGGCGTTGATGGTGGTGACATGCCTGTCGCTGGCGTTCACCGCGTTGGCCGGTCGTCTTGTCCAACTTCACGTCCTGCGCCATGGCGAACTCAGCGCCGAGGCGGCGAAAAACCGCGAATTGATCGTCCAGCGTCAGGGACGTCGTGGAGAGATCCGCGACTGCAACGGCACGTTGCTGGCCAACAGCCAGTCGCTTCGCATTGTTTGCGCCGATCCCTCGATCACCGTTTCCAACGCCGCCGCCATTGCCGACAAACTGGCGCCGTTGCTGAAAATGGATGCCGCCGTGTTGCAGACGCGGTTGAGCGGTCCGGGCCGTTATGTTCGCCTGAAACAAAAGGTGGACGAGGAAACCGTCCAACAACTCCGGGCGCTAAAGATCAAAGGGTTGGTGTTCGAGGATCAGTATCACCGCAGTTACCCGCATGCGACACTGGCAAGCCATGTGATCGGATTTGTGGACAGCGAACACCGGGGCGTCCAGGGCATCGAAGCGGCCATGAACCAGTACCTGGCCGGAACCGTGGGCTACGAAGTGATTGAGCGCGACCGCAAGGGCCGCGAAATCCGCGCCCTGCGCGAAGAAGGCATCGAACCGCGCGACGGTTATCACGTGGTGCTAACACTGGATGCCGTCATCCAGCACATTGCCGAAAGCGAACTGGACAGGGCCATGGCGGAATTCCGCCCGCACGCCGGAGCGATCATCGTGACGCGGCCCAAGAGCGGTGAGATCCTTGCCATGAGCAGCCGCCCGACGTTTGACCTGAACGATCCGGGACACGCGCCCGCCGACGCGCGGCGCAACCGCTGCATCAGCGACGTCGCCGAACCCGGCTCCACCTTCAAGGTCGTCAATATCTCCGGCGCGCTCAACGACGGTACGGTCCGCCTCAACGACACCTTCCACTGCGAGAACGGGGCGTGGCTGTACGCGGGCCGCATCCTGCACGACGCCCATCCCTACGGCCCGTTGACCGTGGAACAGATTTTGTTCAAGTCCTCCAACATCGGCGCCGCAAAAATCGCCGTCAAAATGGGTTCGGCGCGGCTCTACGAATACATCCACCGTTTCGGGTTCGGACGCAAAACCGGCATCGGACTGCCGGGAGAGGTCTCCGGCATTGCCCATCCGCTGAACCGATGGACCGGCCTTTCCATCACGCGCATTCCGATGGGACACGAGATCGCCGCCACCCCCCTGCAGATGATCATGGCGATGAACGCTATCGGCAACGGCGGACGCCTGATGAAACCACTGATCGTCAAGCGCGTCGTGGACAGCAACGGACAGGTGATCGTCGAAAATCATCCACAGCAAGTGGCGCAGCCCATTTCCCCCGTGGCTTCGGCCATGATGACGGCAGCCTTGCGCCGGGTGCCCACTCCCGACGGCACGGCGCCGAAAGCGGCCGTGGACGGCTACGACGTGGCCGGCAAGACCGGTACGGCGCAGAAGATCGAAAACGGCCAATATGTCCGCAAATACTACAGTTCTTTCATCGGTTACCTGCCGGCGGCGGACCCGGAAATTTCCATTTTGGTGTCATTGGACGACCCTTCGGGCGGCGCTTACTACGGTGGCTCGGTTTCCGGCCCCGTGTTCCGCCGCGTGGCGGAGAAGGTCGTCGAGTACCTGGGGATTCCACCCCAGAAACCCTTAACCGACGTGAAACGATTGGCGAGCATACAATGAAACTGGCTGAAATCATCGAAAACGTACCGGCTCTGGCCGTGGAAGGATCGCTGGACCGGGACATTACGGGAATTACCTACGACTCCCGGCGGGTGATGCCGGGCAACCTGTTTGTCGCAGTGCGCGGCACGCACACCGACGGACACCGTTTTGTGAACATGGCCATTGACCGCGGCGCGGCGGCCGTGGTGTTGGAGGAGGACGCCAGCCTCAGCCCGCGCGCCACCCGCATCAAGGTGCGCGACGCCCGCCGCACCATGGCACTGGCGGCGGACCGTTTTTATCATCACCCGTCGCAGGGATTGAAAGTTGTCGGCGTCACCGGCACCAACGGCAAAACCACGACGGCGTTCATGGTGAAATCCATCCTCGAAGCGGCCGGAGTGAAGGCGGGGCTGCTCGGCACCGTGCAATACGAGATTGGCAGTCGGATCATTCCCGCCTCGCGCACGACGCCCGAGTCGGTGGAAATCCAGGACATGTTCAGCCAGATGCTGCGAACCGGTTGCGGCGGCGTGGCGATGGAGGTCAGCTCGCACGCGCTCGACCAGCACCGGGTGGACGGCGTGGATTTCGACGTGGCGATTTTTACGAACCTGACACAGGACCACCTCGATTACCACGGCTCCATGGAGCACTATTTCGAGGCAAAAGCGAAACTTTTCGGGATGCTCGGCGCCATGCGCAAGGCCGGGCGCGCGGTGGTGAATGCGGACGACGAGTACGGACGAAGATTGGTCGGTCGCTTGGGTGGGGATCACGCCGTTGTGACGTACGGCGTCCTAAGCGACGCGACAATCCAAGCTTTGGACGTGCGCGTGTCGGCGGACGGAACGTACTTCGTCGTCCGCACCCCGCAGGGAACCCGTCCGATCCAACTACCGTTGATCGGACGGTACAATGTCTATAACGCTCTGGCCGCCATCAGCGCCGGCCTGGCGCTGGGAATTGACTTCGCACTCATCGAGCGGGCCCTGGCCACCATGCACCCCGTTCGCGGACGACTTGAACCGGTGCCGACCAAACACGGATTCCATGTGTACGTGGATTATGCGCACACCGAGGACGCCCTCCGAAACGTCCTCAGCACTGTCCACGAATTGACCAAAGGCCGCCTCATTGTCGTGTTCGGGTGCGGCGGCGACCGCGACAAGGGAAAACGCGCCCCCATGGGCCGCGTCGCCCACGAACTGGCCGATTTCGCGATCCTGACCAGCGACAACCCGCGCACCGAGGACCCGCAGGAAATTCTCCGCCAGGTGGCAGCCGGTTTCCCGCCGGGCACCGACGCGAAACATCTCATCATTGAAGATCGCCGCGAAGCCATCCTGCGGGCGCTGGAGATGGCCCGACCGGGCGATACGGTTCTCATCGCGGGCAAAGGACACGAGACCTACCAGGAATTCGCCAACATCACCGTTCCCTTCAACGACCGTCAGGTGGTCGAGGACTATCTCAGCCAATGGAGCATGAGGTGGAAACGATGCGCCTAGAACAACTGGCCCATCTCTGCGAGGCGAAACTCCTCCGGGGCAACCCGGACGGAACCATCGCCCGCATCAGCACCGATACCCGAACCCTGACGCGCGGCGACTGTTTCATCGCGTTGCGCGGCCCTCATTTTGACGGACACCAATTTCTCGGAGACGCGGCTCAGCGGGGGGCATCCGCGGCGGTAGTCTCCAATCCCACCAGTGCAATCAACTCGCCTGGTGCTCTGGCGCTTCTCGAGGTGCCGGACACCCTCACCGCATTGCACAAACTCGCAACAAACTACCGCCGTCTGATGCCCCCCGCCACCCGTGTCATCGCCATCAGCGGCGCCAGCGGAAAAACCACCACCAAGGAAATGCTCGCCGCCGTCCTCGGACAGCGATTCCACGTCGTCAAGACCCCCGCCAACAATAACAATCACATCGGCGCCCCGCTCACGGTCCTCGCGCTGGACCGATTCACCGATTTCGGCGTTATCGAACTCGGTTCCAATCACCCCGGCGAAATGCGCCTGCTCACCGAGGTCGTCCAACCCGACGTTTGCGTCGTCACCAACATCGGCCTCGCCCATGTCGAGTTCCTCGGCGATGAGGCCGGCGTGGCCAGGGAAGAGGGTACCCCGCTGGAATACCTGCCGCGTGACGGCGACAGCTATGCCGTGCTCAACGCCGATGACCGCTGGTTCAATGAACTGCGTGCTCGCACCCGCGCCACCATTGTCAGCGTCGGTATCCACAATTTCGCCGACATCCGTGCCAGCGACATTCAGATCAATGGCGACGTGAAATTCCGCCTCAACATTGCCCGCAAACGCGAGGACGTGATCATCCGCCTCAAAACGCTGGGTCGCCACCAGATTTACAACGCGCTCCAGGCCGCCGCTGTCGGTTACATGCAGGGCATGGAACTGGACGAAATCCGCGAGGGACTCGAAAACGTCGAGTACCCCAGGATGCGAATGGAATTGAAGCTGGTGGGCGGCATCCGGTTCGTCAACGACTGTTACAACGCCAACCCGCCCTCGATGAAGGCCGCGCTGGAAATGATGCGGGACACGCCGTGCGCGGGTCGCAAGATCGCCGTGCTCGGCGACATGCTCGAACTGGGCGCGCACACCCGCCAGGCGCATCTGGACATCGGCGCGATGGCGGCCAACTGCGGTTTGTCGGCGCTGGTGACGGTCGGGCAAGCCGCGAAATGGATCGCGGAAGGGGCGGTGGACGCGGGGATGGACGCGCATCGTGTGGTGCCGGTACTCGGTGCGACGGAGGCCGTCGAGGCGTTGCAGGCGCTGGTAAAGGAAGGGGACACGGTATTGCTGAAAGGGTCGCGTCGGATCGGGCTGGAAAAAGTATCGGAGGCATTCGCGGCATGATCGGGCGGCTCATTTCCATTATTTTCATTTACGCCTGTACGACGGTGGCTTGGTTTATCCTTGGTGGCACCGTCGTGATGCGTTCCGAAAAGCAGGACGGCAAGTTGCGGGGCGCGGTCGGCAAGCTCTGGGGTACCGAACACCGTCAGAAGGCGCCGACAATCTGGTACGAGACAAAACGCGAAGTCGAAAACAAGCGCGTTGAGGGTGACAAGGTCATCCGAGAGCTTCGGACACAGACAACCACACATCCGGTGTCGCTCGACAGCAGCAAGATCAAGGTGGACCTCGCCTTGGAACATCGCCGCAAGGGGTTGCTTTGGTATGCAACCTACAAGGTTCGGTTCGCCGCCCGCTACACCGTCACCAACACCACTGACGAGCCTCGCGAGTTCTTCGTGAAGTTTCCGTTCCCGACCGATGGTGCAGTCTATGATAATTTCCAGTTCACGCTCGGCGGGCGAAAGGTGACGAACGTAACCGTGCAGGACGGCGCCGTCCGCGAGTCGCTCAAGCTCGGCGTGGGCGAGGTCGGTGTGGTGGAAGTCGCGTACGATTCGCAGGGGTTGGACCAGTGGTGGTACGACTTTGGCAGCGATGTAAGTCAGGTCAAGGACTTTGTGCTGACAATGAACACCGACTTCGACAAGATAGATTTCCCGCAGAACAGCATTTCGCCGACCGACAAGAAACAGGTAGGGAAGGGGTGGCAATTGGAGTGGAAGTACACGAACCTACTGACGGGTGTGAAGATCGGGATGGAGATGCCGAAGAAACTCAACCCCGGCCCGTGGGTCAGCGAGGTGACATTCTTCGCGCCGGTGTCATTGTTCCTGTTCTTCTTCCTGCTGTTTGTGCTCACAACGATCCGGGGGATCAAAGTTCACCCGATGAACTACTTTTTCCTCGGCGCGGCGTTTTTCAGCTTCCACCTGTTGATGGCGTACCTGGTGGACCACCTGGATATCCACGCGGCCTTCGCTGTGGCGGCAGCGACGTCGGTATTCCTGGTGGTCAGTTACATGCGGCTGGTGGTGGGCGCGCGGGTGGCGTTTGTGGAGATCGCGTTGTCGCAATTGGTCTATCTGGTATTGTTCTCGTACGCGTTTTTCTTCGAGGGATACACGGGGTTGACGATCACAGTGTTGTGCGTGGCGACATTGTTTGTCGTGATGCAGTTTACCGGGCGGACGGACTGGTCGGCGTTGTTTCGGAAGACGGGTGAGCCGTTGCCGCCGGTAATTCAGTAGCGCAGTTTCGGTTTGCAGTTTGTGAGGTCGTAAGATAAAAACAAAACGGTCCGGTGAAGAACCAAGGAGCCTCACCGGGTCAACAAGGAGGAGATGTTCTACTATCTGAGTGAGTGGACGGCGCTGTGGTCGCCGTTGCGGGTGTTTCAGTACACGACGTTTCGCGCCGTGATGGCCGCGATAACGGCGCTGCTGATCTGTATCCTTTCGGGTCCCTGGATCATCCGCAAACTCACCGAACTAAAACTGAAACAACCCATTCGCGGTGAGGATGACCTGCGCGAGCTGGCCAAGACGCACGGCAAAAAAGTCTGCCCCACGATGGGCGGCATCCTCATCATCTGGGCCGTGGTGGACGCCGCGCTGTTGTGGGCGCGCCCCACCAATCACCTCGTGTTGCTGAGCCTGGTCACGCTGTTGTGGCTGGGACTGGTCGGATTCCTCGACGACCTGGCCAAGGTCAGCACGCAAAAGACCGACGGACTCCGGGCGCGAACCAAGCTGTTGTGCCAGGCGGGGTTGGGGGTGTTCCTCGGCGGTTATCTGCTGCTGGACCCGCAACAGCAGGAGATGGCCCAACGCTTGTACCTGCCATTCTGGAAATCGCCCGTGATCACGGGTATGGGCCTGTGGGCGCTGTTGTGGGTGGTGCTGGTGGTCGTCAGTTCCTCCAATGCCGTCAACCTGACCGACGGACTCGACGGACTTGCCATCGGCACCACTCTGACCGTCGCGCTCACCTATGCTGTGATGACGTTCATCGCCGGTAACCGAAACCTCGCCGGTTACCTCCAGGTACCGCACGTCGTTGGGGCGGCGGAATTGACGGTCGTGTGCGCGGCGCTGATCGGCGCCTGCCTCGGTTTCCTCTGGTTCAACTGTCATCCCGCGCAGGTGTTCATGGGCGACACTGGCTCGCTGGCGCTCGGTGGACTGATCGGCGCCATCGCGTGGATGATCAAACAGGAACTGGTGCTGGTCATCGTCGGCGGCGTGTTCGTGATGGAAGCCGGCTCGGTCGTGTTGCAGGTGGCCAGCTACCGACTGCGCGGCGGCAAACGCATCTTCCGTATGTCGCCGTTGCACCACCATTTCGAACTGGGCGGCTGGCCGGAGACGAAGGTCACGACCCGTTTCTGGATTTTGTCGGTGATTTTCGCGTTGCTCGGCCTGGCAACGCTCAAACTAAGGTGAGGAAAGAAACCATGCAGACCACGGAACTGAAAGACAAGAATGTGTTGGTACTCGGATTGGGCCGCAGCGGTATGGCGGCGGCAACATTGTTGTCGCGCGACGGCGCACACGTGGTGGTGCGCGACGAGGACGACGGCGAGGCGCTCCAGGAGCGCGCCCGTCTCCTGCGCCAGCTCGGCGTGCGAGTCGAGTTGGGCAATCGCTTTGACAACTCCACCCGCTTTGACCTGGCGGTGCTCAGCCCCGGTATCCGTCCCGAACGTCCCATCGTGAAGGAACTGGCAAAAAAGAAAACACCGGTCCTAAGCGAGTTGGAACTGGCCTATCGCTTCTGTCTCTGCCCGATCGTGGCCGTCACCGGCACCAACGGCAAGACGACCACCACTGAACTGATCACCGCGATGCTTCAGACCTGCGAAAAACGGGTCATCGCCGCCGGCAACATCGGCTACGCGCTCTCCGACGCCGCCGAGCAGAGCGCGGGACTCGACGCGCTGGTCGTTGAAGTTAGTTCGTTCCAGTTGGAAAAAATCGAGCGATTCAAACCCGATATCGGCGTCTGGCTCAACCTCACGCCCGACCATCTCGACCGACACATCACCATGGAAGAATACGCCCGCGCCAAAGCCCGACTCTTCATGAATCAAACGCCGCAGGACACCGCCATCGTCAGCACGCAGGCGTTGGACTGGGCGCACAAGGTCGGATGCGAGTTCCGCGGACGGCTCATCCGAATCAGCGCCACGGGACAACAGGCCGATTTGTGGCTGGACGCCGAGGACGGCCAGACCATCTGGTGCTGGCTGCCGGAATGCCGCGGCATCGTGATGCGCATGGACGAGACAAGCCTGCGCGGCGTTCACAACGCCGAAAACATCATGGCCACCATTGCAGCAGGTATCGCCATGGGCTTGCCCGTGCGCGGCATCCGCGACGCCATCATCGCCTACTGCCCGCAAGCGCACCGCTGCGAGTTCGTGGCCGAGATCAACGGTGTCACCTACATCAACGACTCCAAAGCCACCAACGTGGACGCCGTCGAAAAAGCGCTCCACTCCCTGCGCGGTTCCGTGATCCTGATCGCCGGCGGCCGCGACAAAGACCTCGATTTCACCCTGTTGAAAGAAACGATTGCCCGCAAGGTCAAACTCGCCGTCCTTATCGGCGAAACAAGGGAAAAACTTGCCGCCGCCTGGGGCGACGTCGTGCCGTGCGTACCGGCCGACTCGATGGCCAACGCCGTACAAACCGCCCGCGAAATGGCGCGTCCCGGCGACACCGTCCTGCTGTCGCCCGCCTGCGCCAGCTTCGACATGTTCCAGAACTACGAACACCGCGGCGACGAATTCAAACGCCAGGTTCTGGCGCTGCTTTGAAATGAAACCAACAACCAACCAACCAAACCCAACCGAAAGGAACCCAGAGAGGAAGCCATGAAAGTATCCAAAGTCGTGCTCATTGTCGTTGCACTGCACGTGCTCGTCATCGGAGGCATTTTTGTCTTCGAAGGCTGTTCACGCGTCAAATCACCCGCCCCGCAACTGGCGGAGAACGAATCCCAGCCCGGTGCCACCACGCCCGCGCCGGTGCCCGTGCCCGACACCAATCTGACCGCCAACGCGCTGCCCGCGCCCGCTCCCGTGCCCGCTCCTGTCGCGCCGGTCAGCCCGGCACCAGCCTCGGTCGCGCCCGTGCCCGCGCCCGAAGCGAAAACCTACGTCGTCAAGAAGGGCGATTCACTCTACAAAATTGCCAAGGCCGAGAAAGTCACCATTGAACAACTCGCCAAGGCCAACAACCTGACCAAAACCAGCCTGCTGAAGGTCGGCCAGAAACTGACCATCCCGGCCGCTCTCGCCAAGACCGAACCAGCGCCGACACCCTCCAGCACCGTGGCCGCGGCAACCTCGACTCCATCCGCCCCGACCGCCGGCAACGTCTATGAGGTCAAAAGCGGCGACTCGCTCTGGAAAATCGCCAAGAACAACAGCACGACCGTCGCGGCCATCAAACAGGCCAACAACCTGACCAAGGACACGCTGAAGGTCGGCCAGAAACTGACCATCCCGGCCAAAGCCACCGCCCCGGCCGCCACCGCGACGGTGACCACCACCGCGTTGACCACCCCGACGGGCGGGCAGCGGGTTTACGTGGTGGCTGACGGCGACACACTGCCGGGGATTGCGGCAAAATTCGGCGTGAAAGTGGAGGACCTGATCCGGGCCAACAAGCTCAATCCGGCCACTCCCATGCGCGTGGACGACAAACTGATCATCCCGGCGCCCGCCCCGGCGGCGAGTGGCCCGGCGGTGATTGCTCCGTCGCTGATCGCGAACTAAACCCGATACCGGAGCCGTTTTCGCAGTCGCCCCGTCGCCACGGGACGGTCGAGCGAACACGGCCACGACAACAAAACAAGGAGGCACCGAACCAGTGCAAAAAGCTGCGGTCATCCTGCTGGTCGCCACATTGTTGTTGCTGACCATCGGCGTGGTGATGCTGTTCAGCACCAGCTCGCTGCAGGCGCGGGATCGTTACGGCGACCCGAACTACCTGCTGAAACGGCAGGCGGTCTGGATGGCCATTGGCGCGGTGGGTTGTATGGCGGCGGCCGGGCTGCCCTATCCGAAGTTGCGCGGGGTGTGCGTGGCGGCGCTGGTGGTGTCGGCGGTGTTGTTGCTGTTGGTGTTGGTGCCGCATATCGGACGCAAGATCGGCGGCGCCCGTCGCTGGCTGGTGTTTGGCGGAATGCAGGTTCAACCGTCGGAGTTCGCCAAGCTGGCGTTGATTGTGTGGTTGGCGCATTACCTGGCCAAGGAGAAACGGCGGATTCACCTGTTCGGACGCGGGTTTGTGATGCCGATGGGGGTGACCGGCCTGTTTTTGGTGCTGGTGCTGGCGGAACCGGATTTCGGTTCGACGGCGCTGATGGCGTTGGTGGCGTTTGCGATGATGTTTGTGGCCGGCGTGCGGCTGGCGTACCTGGTGCCGACGGTGTTGGTTGGTTTGAGCGGGTTCCTGGTGTTGGTTTGGCACAATCCGGTGCGCGCCGCGCGACTGATGGCGTTTCTGGACCTGGACAAGTACAAGGCCGGCGCCGGTTATCAGGTCTGGCAGGCGGTGCTGGCATTCGGCTCCGGCGGTGTAGGCGGGTTGGGGTTAGGCAACAGCCGCCAGAAGATGTTTTACCTGCCGGAGTCGCACACCGACTTCATCTTCCCAATCGTCGGGGAGGAACTGGGACTGGCCGGGACGTTGACCGTGGTGGTGTTGTTCATGGTGGTGTTGGGTTGCGGCGTCATCATTGCCATGCGGACGCCGGATCTGTTCGGGCAGTATCTGGGGCTGGGGATCACGATGTTGATCGCGTTGCAGGCGCTCATCAATATCGGCGTGGTGACGGCGTGGCTTCCGACCAAGGGGCTGGCGCTGCCGTTTATCAGCTACGGCGGCTCGAACCTGATGATGAACCTGATTGCCGTGGGGATTTTGTTGAGCCTTTTCCGCCACGGCGCGGCCGAGACGGCTGCCGAACAACAGGAGTTTTTTGTGGCGCGCGAGGAGGTCGCCCAGCCATGAATGTGATGATTGCCTGCGGCGGGACCGGGGGACATCTGTTTCCGGGCATCGCGGTGGCGGAGACATTGCTGGCGCGCGGTCACACGGTGCAGTTGCTTGTCTCCGAAAAAGCGGTGGACCAGACCTCGTTGCGGATGTTGCGCATGGGAGATCGCGTCGGGCCGCGTCTTTCCGTGCGCCCTGTCTCGGCCATCGGATACACGGGGGTGCGGCAGGTGGCACGGTTCGGTGCGCGGCTGGCAAAGGCTACGCGCGATTGCGCGACGTTGTGCGCGGAGTTTGTGCCTGATGCCGTGTTGGGGATGGGCGGGTTTACCAGCGCTCCAGCCGTGTTGGCGGCAAGCTGGCGGCGTGTCCCGTCGCTGATTCACGAGTCCAACGCGGTGCCGGGGCGGGCCAACCGCTGGATGGGGCGTCTGGCCGATCACATCGCGGTGGGAATGGCGCATTGCGCGAAATTTTTCGGTCACAAACCGGTCACGGTAACAGGAACCCCGATTCGCGCCGCTCTTCGCCGGGGCAAGGTGGATGACGCGGTCGAGCGTCTGGGACTGGCGCGCGATCGGCAGACGGTGTTGGTGATGGGCGGCAGCCAGGGGGCGCACGCCATCAACGAGGCGATGGCCTGCGCATTGCCGTGGCTGGACGGCTGGACCGAGCGGCTTCAGTTTATCCATCTCAGCGGCGAGGCCGACGAGACATTTCTGCGCGATGCTTACGAGAAGAACGGTTTCCGCGCGAAGGTCATGAGTTTTTGCGGCGAGATGGAACTCGCCTACAGCGCCGCCGATCTGGTTGTCAGTCGCGCGGGAGCGGGGACGTTGACGGAGATTGCGGCGTTTGGCCTGCCCGCCATCCTGATCCCGTACCCGCACGCCGCGGGCAACCATCAGGTCCACAACGCCCGCGGCTTCGAACTGGCCGGCGCGGCGCGGTTGATCGAGCAGACGCAATTCGGCCAGATGCACGCCACCAAGGGCGAGCGGCTCGCCGAATGTATCGCCAACATCCTCGACGACGACAACCGACGCCAACACATGGCCGCCGCCGCCCGATCGTTGGCGGTGCTGGACGCGGAGGAACGCATCGCGGATTTGATCGAGCAACATGCTGACTAAACAACAATTGATGGAGTTCCTCAGCAGCCGCCCGCGCCGGGTGCATTTCATCGGCATCGGCGGCGTCGGCATGAGCGGTCTGGCCCGACTGTTGATCCAGCAGGGACACCAGGTCAGCGGCTCCGATGCCGCGCCGAACGGGTTTGCCGACGGTTTACGCCGGCTCGGCGCCACCATCCATGCCTCTCATGCGGTGGAGAATCTGGCGCCCGAGACCGAGCTGGTTGTCTTCACCGCCGCGGTGGACGCCGACAATCCCGAACGGCTGGCCGCCCGGCAATGGGGGATTCCCGCCGTGCCGCGCGGGCTGTTGCTGGCGTCGCTGATGAACCACCGCTACAACGTGGCCGTGGCCGGCACGCACGGGAAGACGACCACCAGCTCGATGATCGCGCACATCCTGACTCGCAGCGACAGCGCGCCGAGTTTCTGCGTGGGAGCTCACGTGCCGATTCTTGGCGCCAACGCGCAACTCGGCGCCGGCAAATACTTCGTAGCGGAAGCCTGCGAGAGTGACGGCACACTGATCCATTTCACACCCGAATACGCCGTCTGCCTCAACATCGAGGCCGAGCACCTCGATCATCACGGCACGATGGAGCGGTTGTTGGCGACGTTTGAGACGTTCTACCAGAGCACCCGCGGCATTGTCTTTTACTGCGCTGATTGCCCGAATGCCGCCGCGCTGGCCTCGAAGGCGCGCGCGGCCATCTCGTTCGGTCTCGGCGAGAAAGCCGACTACCATGCGCTCGGCATTGTGCCGACGGCGCGCGGCAGCCGGTTCACCGTTGCCTGTCGCGGCGAAAAAATCGGTACCGTCGAGCTGGTCATTCCCGGCCGCCAGAACGTCATCAACGCTCTCGCCGCCATTGCCGTGGCCGACCAACTCGGTCTGCCATTTGAGAAAATTGCCACCGCCCTGGCCGGATTCACCGGTGCCGCGCGCCGTTTCGATCGCAAATACGACGCCAATGGCATTGTGGTGGTGGACGATTACGCGCATCATCCGACCGAGATCCGCGCCACCATTGCCGCCGCCCGCACGCTCGGTTTCCAGCGCATCATTGTCGCCTTCCAACCGCACCGCTACACGCGCACCCAGGCGCTGCGGGCGGAGTTTGCCACGGCGTTTGACGGGGCGGACAAGCTGTTTTTGACCGACGTGTATTCCGCCGGCGAGAAACCGATTCCGGGCATCAGCGGCCGGACGATTTACGAAGTGGTACAAGGCCGCGAGGTTCACTACGAACCCGACTTCGACAGATTGGCCGCGCTCCTGGCGGCGGAAGCACGACCGGGCGATCTGTTGCTGGTGATGGGGGCGGGGGACATTTACAAGGTGGCCGCCAGGGTAGCCGCGCAGCTTGCGCCGCGCGCGCCCGGTGTGGTTCGCAGTGCCGAGTCCATCCGCAGTGATTTACAGGCGTTGTTGTCCGACGGCGCGAAGGTGTTACGCAACGAACCGATGTCGCGTCACACCTCGATGCGGGTTGGTGGCCCGGCGGAATTGTTTGTCCGGCCGGGCAACGAGAGCGATCTGGCCCGAATACTTCACTACGGTCATCTGCGGCAGATTCCCGTGATGGTGTTGGGGCGCGGCACGAACCTGCTGGTGCGCGACGGCGGGATTCCGGGAATCGTGGTGCATTTGGACGGCCCGGAGTTCACGCGGATCGAGGTGGACAACGAGCGGATCATCGCGCATGGCGGAGCGCGGCTGAAGGTGATTGTCAGCGAGGCTCTTCGCCGCGAAGTGGGAGGGCTGGAGTTTTTGGAAGGTATTCCCGGCTCGCTGGGTGGCGCGTTGCGGATGAACAGCGGGGCGATGGGGCGGCAGATTTTCGAGGTGGTGGAGTGGATTCGCTACATCAGTTACAGCGGCGAAATCTACGATGCCGAAGCAAAGACGTTGCCGGTAAGCTATCGGAATTGTCCGCTGTTGCGGCATCATGTGGCGTTGGCAGCGATCCTGCGCGGGCAACGGACGCCACGCGCGCAGATTGAGGCGACCGTGCGCCGTTACCAGCTCTGGCGACGGCAGACCCAGCCGTCGGCGCCGAGCGCCGGCTGTATCTTCAAAAATCCGCCAACCATCTCCGCGGGGCGATTGATTGACGAGCTGGGATTGAAAGGGACACGGGTCGGCGGCGCTTGCGTGTCGGAGGTACACGCCAATTTCATCGTCAACGACGGCGGCGCGACTGCCGCCGATGTGTTGCAATTGATCGGGCTGGTCCGCGAGCGCGCCCGACGCGAGCGCGGTATCGAACTGGAAACCGAGGTCGTGATTTTGGGGAGAGAACCATGAGCCAATTACATGTCGCCGTGTTGATGGGCGGCCCGTCCGCCGAACGAAAGGTCTCGCTGAAATCGGGCGAGGCCGTGGTAAAGGCATTGCGCGGGGCGGGGATGCGCGTTAGCCCCGTGGAGGTGTGGGGCGAGGAGGTCCGGTTGCCAGCCGGCACGGACGTGGTGTTTCTGGCGTTGCACGGGATGTTTGGCGAGGACGGGCAGGTCCAACGGCTGTTGGAAATGCAGGGCGTGCCTTACACCGGTTCGGGCGTCGAGGCCAGCGAGCGGGCGTTTGACAAGGCGCTGGCCAAAGAGGCGTTTGCCGCGGCTGGTGTGCCGACGCCGAAATACGCCGTCGTGGAGCGCGATGTGCGTCCGTTGACCTCCATGCGACCGCCGGTGGTGGTGAAACCGGCGCGACAGGGGTCCAGTTTCGGCGTCACAAAAGTGACCGAAGCGTCGAAACTGGAGTGGGCCATCGAACAGGCGTGGCGTTACGACCAGAAATTGATCGTGGAAGAATGCATTCGCGGGCGGGAGTTCACGGTCGGGATTTTGGAGGAGAAGGCATTGCCGGTGGTGGAGATTCGGACGGAGTTTTTCGATTACGAGGCCAAATACAGCGGTCAGACCGAGGAAGTGGTGCCGGCGCCGCTGGATGCGGTGACGACGGAGCGGATTCAACAGGCGGCACTGCGGGCACACCAGTGTCTCGGTTGCCGCGATTACTCGCGCGTGGACGTGATGCTGGACGGCAACGGCCAGGCGTTTGTGCTGGAGGTGAACACGTTGCCGGGAATGACCGAGCAGAGCCTGTTGCCCAAGGCGGCACGGGCGGCGGGAATGAGCATGGAGCAGCTTTGCGCGCGAATGGTGAAGCTGGCGCTGGCCCGGCGCGCGGAAGCCGTGGCGGCATGAGACGACAATGAACCGACGACGGCGAAAAGACCAGTACCTGCTGGATGTGAAGGTGCACACCGAGGCCCGCACGCGCGAACGGGTTCGATGGATCGCGGCGTTGCTCACGGCGGCGGCGGTGATCGGCGCGTCGAGTTACGGCCTGTACCGCGCGGCCCGGTACGGCGCGGCAAAACTGGTGTTTGAAAACCCGCGGTTTGCCATCGCGCAGATTCAGGTTCACAACGACGGCGTGCTGACGCCGCAACAGGTGATGCGTTTCGGCGGCGTCCAGGTGGGCCAAAACATTTTTGCCGTCAACCTCCGCCAGGTACAGAGAAACCTCGAGTTGATTCCGCTGATCAAACGGGTGGAGGTGCGCCGCGTGTTGCCGCAACAATTGGTGATTACGGTGGACGAACGCGTGCCGGTGGCGCGGTTGCAACCGGCCAGCCGCCAGTTGAAGGACGAATTGTTCTATGTGGACCGCGCGGGCGTGGTGATGAAACCGATCCGGTTGACCGACGGCACGGTGATCCAGCCGCCGACGACGCGGGCGCTGCCGGTTTTGACGGGAGCGACGCTGGCCGATGTGCGCGTCGGGCGGGCGGTGGAATCGGAGCAGATTTACCGGGCGCTGGAGTTGCTGGAGAACCTGGAGCAGAGCGGTGTCGGCGCAGCCCTGGAGGTTGAAACGGTGGACCTGTCGCGGCCCCGGCATCTGACGGTGACCACCCGCCAACAGATGGTGGTGCGGTTTGATGTGCAGGATTTCCCCCGGCAATTGCGGCGGCTGAACACGATTTTGTACTGGGCACAACAACGACACCAACAGGTGGCCACGGTGGACCTGACGGTCAACCGGGGTGTGCCGGTCACCTTTACCGGGAATGCGGGAATACCACTCAACCGGACGGCAGCCGCCGCCACCGTCGCGCGGCCCGCCGCCCTGCGGAGAACTCATCAGCCATGATCAAAAAAGAAGAAATCCTCGTCGGATTGGAAGTCGGCACATCGAAAACCTGCGCCGTCGTCGGCGAAGTCACCGGCGACGGCAACCTCCTCATTGTCGGCATCGGCCAGGCTTCCTCGCAGGGGGTGCGCAAGGGCGAGATCGTGGACATGGAAGCCGCCGCCCAAAGCATCCACCAGGCCATTGCCGAGGCTGAGGACGCCGCCGAGGTCGAAATCCACAACGTCTATGCCAGCGTCACCGGCGGCCACATCCGCTGTTTCAACAACCGCGGCAGCATCGTCATCACCAACGAGGACCGCGAGATCACCGAAGCCGAGGTCCGCAGCGTGATGCAAAACGCCAAGGCCGTCAACATCCCCGTCGAAAACGTCGTCATCCACGCCATTCGCCAACATTTCTTTGTGGACGGCCACAACGGCATCACCAACCCCGTCGGCATGATCGGCGCCAAACTCGAAGCCGATGTCCACGTCATCCACGGCGTTCGTACTCGACTCCAAAACACCATTAAATGCATCAAAGAAGTCCCCCTCGACGTTGCCAACATCGCCGTCAGCAGCCTCGCCTCAGCGCTCGCCGTGCTCACCACCGAGGATCAGCAACTCGGCGCCCTGGTCATTGACATGGGCGGCGGCACCACCGATTACCTTGCCTACGCCAACGGCACCATCGAACACAGCGGCGTCATCGCTGTCGGCGGCGACCATATCACCAACGATATCGCCATCGGCCTGCGTATCCCGATTCCCCGCGCCGAAAAACTCAAAATCGAGCACGGTTCCGTCCAATGGCCCGTCGAAGACGAAATCATCACGCTCAAAGCCGACCTCGGACTTCCCGACCGCCAGGTTTCCAAAGAACAGCTCTGCCACATCATGAACCTGCGCGTGGAAGAAACCCTCCGCCTGGTCCGCAAAGAACTCGACCGCCAAAATCTCCTGCCCTACCTGCGCGCCGGCGTCTTCATCACCGGCGGCTGCGCCCGTCTCAAAGGACTGGAACCGCTCGCGCAGGAAATCTTCGGACTGCCCGTCCACATCGGACACAGCCACACCATCAACGGTCCCACCTCCGCCATCGAAAGCCCCGAATACTCCACCGCCATCGGCCTGCTCCGCTTCGCGCTCAGCCAACACCAGGGACAACACCGGCCGCCCACCCTGGGAGACCGCATCGGCCAGACCTTCCACACCTTCATCCAGCGCGCCCGCGCCTTGTTCATGTAAACCGGAGACCCCTTGCCATGCCCACACCCCGTCAACCTGCTTCCGCAAAATCCGAGACCGACCCCGCCGTTCCACGACGGTTCCGCCTCAAAGTCGTCGGCATCGGCGGAGCCGGCGGCAACTGCGTTCACCACCTTGCCACCGACGCCGCTGCGTTGGAAGGCGTGGAACTGCTCGCCGTCAACACCGATCTTCAGGCCCTCGACGCCATTCACGGCGCGGAAAAACTCCAGATCGGCGCCAGCGTCACCCGCGGCCTCGGCGCCGGCGGCGACCCCGAACTCGGCGCCGCCGCCGCCCACCACGACAGCGAACGGCTCGAAACCGTTCTCCAGAATGCCGACGTTGTTTTCCTCACCACCGGCCTCGGCGGCGGCACGGGGACCGGCGCCGGCCCGACGATTGCGAAAATCGCCAAGGACCAGGGCGCGCTCGTGTTGGCGTTTGTGGCCATGCCGTTTGCGTTTGAAGGGCCGCGCCGTCGCAGCCAGGCCGAGCACGGTCTCGAACTGCTCAAGGCGCAGGCCGACGCGGTTATTTGCATTCCCAACGACCGTCTTACCCGCATCGTCGGCGAAAATGCGCCTGTCACCGAAGCGTTTCGGTATGGCAACCAGATCGTCGCCAACGGCGTCCAGGCCATCTGGCAGTTGCTTTCCCGCAAAGGACTGATCAACCTCGATTTTGCCGACCTGCGCGCCACCCTCGGTGGCCGACACGGCGAAGGCATCTTCAGCCACGGCGAAGCCGCCGGTCCCGATCGCGTGCGCGACGCCATGAAAGCGTTGATGGAGAACCCGTTGTTGGAAGGCAACGAAACCCTTGCTCGTGCCGACGGCCTGCTCATCAGCATCCTCGGCGGCCACGACCTCACCGTGGCCGATGTCCAACGCGCCGTTGAACCGATCTCCCGCGCCGCCCAACGCGCCCACATCATTATGGGCGCCGCCATTGACGAGCGTTACAACGACCGTATCGCCGTGACCCTGATTTCCGCCACCGGTACCCCCGCCAAACGCGTCGTCCCCGGCACCATCATCCGGACCCCCGCGCTGGCGCGATCGCAACCCGCCTCGTCTCCTGCGCCCGCAAAAAGCGAGCCGTCCAAACCGAAACAGGAGACACTGAACCTCGAAAACATCAGTCGGGGCCGTTTCGACAAGGGGGAACCGACCATTTACGAGGGAGAAGACCTCGATTACCCGACGTTCCTGCGCCGCGGCATCAGTCTGAAACGATAATCGCTTGCAGGAATCGGACGGCTTTCGGCTTGACGGAAGTTGTGCCTGCCAAAACGAAAACGTGTTGTTCGGTTCGGTGAGGTTCCCGCGATGAGACCGGAACAGAATGGTGTGTTGCGGGTTTTGCAGGTCAATTCCCGTTTCGACGGCGGCGGAGTGGACAATCAGACAATGGAACTAGCGCTCGGTTTGCAGAAAGCCGGCGAAGAGGTTTGGCTGGCGGTCGCCGCGGGAAGTCGCTGGGAAACAAAGGCGCGCCGACTTGGTTTGCGCGTGGAGAGTTATCGCCGTCGAAGCCCGCTAAAAATGTCCCGGCTCCATGGCTGGATTCGTTTGATCCGGCGGCATCGAATCCAGATTCTTCATGCTCATCACGTCACGGATTACTGGCCGGCCATCGTGGCGGCGCGACTGTCGGGACGAGGTGTTCGGGTGGTAATCACGCGGCATCTGGCATATCCGCCGCGCTGGTTTAGCCGGTGGTTTTTGTTGCGACAGGCGAATGTGGTGGCCGTCTCGAAGGCGGTGGAGATGGCAATGCGCCGCGCCCTGCGCGGGCCGCAGGAACGATTGTGCCAGATTTACGCCGGGCTGGATGTCCATCGGTTTTTGACGGAACGAAGCCCGACGGTGTGGGAGTACCGGCATCGGATGGGCTGGCAGGATGAGGAGGTTGTGTTTGGAGTTATTGGGAGCTTCAACGAGCCGTATGGCAAGGGACAACTGGAGTTTCTGGAAGCCGCTGCGCAGTGGCGTCGAGAGGCCGTTGTCGGTGCTGCCGGCGTTGCCCGTTTCGTGTTGGTTGGCGAGGGCACGATGAGAGAAAGGCTGGAGGAACGGATTCGACGGCTTGGTTTGGGGGCGGTCGCGCAAATGATCCCGTTTGTTGAGGAGATTCCAACATTGATGAGCGCACTCGATGTGTTGGTGCATCCATCCGTCGGCACGGAAGCTTTTCCATTAGTGATTTTGGAGGCTTTTGCTTCGAGCAAACCGGTGATTGCCTCCCGTCTCGGTGGGATTCCAGAAGCGGTCCAGGACACGGTCAACGGTTTCCTGGTGCCTCCGGGCGATGTGCCCGCACTGGCTACGGCCATCGGAAAGATGCTGGAGTGGCCGGCGTTGCGGCAGCAGATGGGACAAGCCGGGCGTCGGGATGTCTGTGAGCGTTTCACAAGCGATCACCTGGTTCGCCGCACGAGAGCGTTGTATCGGGAGGTATTGACGCATGGGTGAGAGTTTCGTGGAGATACCGCGATACTATTATGCGCTCGGACCAGTGCGGGAATTGTTTGAGCGGGGCGTGCCGGTGTTGACCTATCACAAACTGGGACGGTGTCCGCGTGGTGCCCGGTGGCCGAAGTTGTATGTGGAAGAGGCGCTTTTTGCCCGCCAGTTGCGGGAACTTCGGGAGGCGGGTTTCCGCACGATTTCGCTGAAACAGGTGATGGAAGTGTGGGACAATCCGCGGCAACGGTTGGTCCTGACTTTTGATGACGGTTTTTGCAACGCGGCCAAACAAGCCATGCCGGTGCTTGCGGCAAACGGATTTTGCGCGATCCAGTTTCTTGTCGCTGATTTGTTGGGACGGGCCAACGAATGGGAGAGGAAGGACGGCGAGACGACGGAGCGGTTGATGGACGAGGCGCAGGTGCGGGATTGGCTGGCGGCGGGACATGCCATCGGGTCGCACAGTTGTACCCATCCGCATTTGACGCGGATTTCACTGGCGGAAGCCCGTCGGGAGATTGCTGACAGCAAGAAGGCGTTGGAAGACCGTTTCGGTGTGGCGGTGGAACATTTCTGTTATCCGTACGGCGATTGGAACGAGGCAGTTCGAGACGCGGTGGCGGAGGCGGGTTATCGGACCGCGTGTACCAGCGATGTAGGGGTCAATCGTCCGGGCCAGTCGCCACTGGCGTTGAAACGGTTGTTCGCCCGTTATGCTCCCCGAACGTTGAAGGCGTTTCTACGTCGCTGCCTTTTGGGATGACGACGATTGGGTGGCGAGCACAGCGTGTTCGAGCGCGGCGTAGGAGCGGAGGTCCTGGAGGTTGACGGCACGGCGGTCGGCTCGTTTGATGTCAAAGATATGGAGCGGGTTGGGCAGGTTGGCGGTCAGGCCGGAGGGAAGATTTTTTCGGAGGATGGGGAAGACACGTTCTTTGGGGAATCGAAGATTATAGCGGGGCACCTCCACGAATGCGCCGTTGACCACATAGACAAACACGTCCAGAAACGTCGAGCGGTCAGCCACCATGAACGGTTTCAGGTGGCGAATCACCCGCGTGTGCTTGGAGTTCATCATTCGCTCCGCCGGAAGCGGTCGGACAAAACTGAAATCGTGCAACGGAGAAAAATGTCCCGTGGCGATGCGCTCGGTGATGGTGTAGCCGTTGCGTTTGGCCAGCGCATAGAAACGCGAGATGTCGGTCTCGAAAATGGCAAGATCAATATCGGCATGATGACGATGGTACTGGCCGGCGCACAGGGAAAGAAGGATTCCCCCGACCAGCAGGACAAAATCGTTATCGAGCAGGTTGGTCTCTTTCAATTGCTGTTCCAGCAGGCGCGTCTCTTCGGGAGACGGTTTGCGGTAAATCTTGAATCGGCGCGGATGAATCACCAGTGTCATTGGAAACGGATGATAACGGCTGGCCTCCGATTGTCCAACACCTCTTTGGCAAGAGGCTGGACGCTGGACGGGGAAAAGCGTATGTTTTGACCGCAAAACGGAGGTGACCTATGAACAAGGTTGCTTGGTGGTCGAGTCTGGCGGCGGCTGCCGCGTTGTTGGTGATGATGCCGTCGGTTCCCGCTCAGGAGCATGAGCGGCGGCTGGCGGAGAGGCTGGAGCGGTTGGAACAACAGGTGCAACGCCTGACAGCCATGCAGGAACGTTCCATGGAGCGCCTCAATCGTCCCGTGGAGGCTCCGAGACCGCCGCTGCCGCCGCCGTCGTGTCCGATGAGTGCCTCGTGTATGCGACATCTGGCCGGGGCGCTGCGGTTTCTGATGTTGCTGGCCATTATCATCAACATCATCCTGGCCGTCTGGGTGTACAGCGATGTCCGAAAACGAGCCGAGGGTCGGGGAATCTTCATTGTGTTGGTATTGTTGGCGGGTATTCCGGCGGCGATTTTGTACGCGCTGATCCGGATTGGTGATCGAATGAGTGAGAAAACGTCGTAATGGGCACTCTAGCGGAGGAGTTGGGGAAACTGACCGCGCCGGGTGAGTTGTACGAGAAACTCGGCGAAGGGAATGTGCGTTGTTTCGCGTGTGCTCATCGTTGCCTGATTCCTGACGGGCACGATGGGATTTGCAAGGTGCGGTTCAACCGGAGCGGGACGTTGTATGTGCCGCGCGGATATGTGTCGGGGGCGCATGCTGACCCGATCGAGAAAAAGCCATTCTATCATGCGTTGCCGGGCAGCATTGCGATGAGTTTCGGGATGTTGGGGTGCGATTTTCATTGTGCCTACTGCCAGAACTGGCTCACATCGCAGACGTTGCGTGATCCGGCCAGTATTGCGCCGGTCACACGGATTACGGCAGAACGGTTTGTGGCGTTGGCGCTGGAGGCGGGAGCGGCATCCGTCAGCAGTACCTACAATGAGCCGTTGATTACCAGCGAGTGGGCGGTGGAAATCTTCAAATTAGCCAAACAACACGGCTTGCGCACCTCCTACGTCTCCAACGGTCATGCTACCGACGAGGTACTCGATTACCTGAAACCGTGGGTGGACTTTTACAAGGTGGATCTGAAAAGTTTCGACGACCGCAACTACCGCCAGCTCGGCGGACGACTCGAAGCGGTGTTGCGGACCATCGAAGGATTATGGCGGCGCGGGTTTTGGGTGGAAATCGTCACCCTGGTCGTGCCCGGCTTCAATGACAGCGAGGCGGAATTACGCGAGATGGCCCGGTTCATTGCGGGAGTGTCGGTGGACATTCCGTGGCATGTGACGGCGTTTCATCCCGACTACAAGATGGAGGATCGAAACGCGACCAGCGCACGGCAGTTGTTGCGCGCTTGTGAGCTGGGCACGGAGGCGGGCCTGCGCTACGTCTATGCGGGTAATCTGCCCGGTCTGACGCGCGAATGGGAGAACACGCGGTGCCCGAACTGTCGCGAGACGTTGATTGAGCGACGCGGGTTCAGTGTGTTGACGAACCGGTTGACGCCGACGGGGAAATGTCCGAAATGCGCCACGGCGATTGCCGGTCGCTGGATGAGTGTTTGCAAATGAACAACCGAAAAATCAGCGGCGGCTGAAAGACATCCACTGGATTACCGGATGAGACGCTGACGTGAAAACGTCGGGCTACAGGAATTTCCTCTGACCTTTCTGTTTGGTCCATGTATGGATGATCTGCAACGATAGTGTTTTTACCGTCCCGGATGATTCCATTCACATGCAGAACACACAGCGTCAAGATCGTGTCGCCCGACTTCCGAAAGCCGGCGCGGTCAATTTGGATTCTTCATAATTGGCCCGGTAAAGGACGGTGAAGCAGGCTTTTTCGAGTTTCCATAACTCTTTTTCCGTGGTGTTGCGGCGGTTTTCCGTGTTCATGGCTGGCGATGGCGAAAAGAAACCGAAAAATCAGTGCCAAAACGACGAAGGTCGCCACGGTTCCGTCTGTGAGGAAAATGGGGCACGGTTTACCTTGCCGGTTCCCGCCAGTTGTAACATGGAGAAGCCGGAAACGTGTCCTGTGGTGGCTGTGACCTCGTGTCGTCATGACGCGATGATCGAGAGTGCGTGGTGGCGATGGGAAAGTCGTTTCCACGGTAGAGGCTCACGTAAAGAGAAGGGCGCGTCCGTAAAAGACGCGCCCGTTCGATTTTCTGGTGGCGGATGACTCAGGCCGCTTTCAGGCAGGCATTGAGGTCATTCTCAACGGTGGTGATCGGCATGATGTTGAACTTCGCAATCAGCACATTGAGCACCGCCGGAGTGACAAACGCCGGCAGCGACGGACCGAGTCGGATGTTCTTGATGCCGAGATACAGCAGCGTCAGCAAAATGCAGACGGCTTTCTGCTCATACCACGAGAGAATCAGCGACAACGGCAGATCGTTGACGCCGCAGCCAAACGCTTTCGAGAGCGCGATGGCCACCTGAATGGCGGAATAAGCGTCGTTGCACTGGCCCATGTCGAGCAGGCGCGGCAGACCGCCAATGGTGCCGAAGTGCAGTTTGTTGAAACGGTACTTGCCGCAGGCCAGCGTCAGAATCACGCAGTTGTCGGGCACCGCTTCGGCAAACTCGGTGTAGTAGTCGCGTCCGGGTTTCGCGCCGTCGCAACCGCCAATGAGGAAGAAATGCTTGATCGCGCCGCTTTTGACGGCGTCAATCACCTTGTCGGCAACACCGAGGACGGTGTGATGACCGAACCCGACGGTGATGGTGTGGCCGGGGCCGTCGGCGGTGAAACCGTCCGCTTTCCGGGCGGCTTCGATGACGGGTTTGAAGTCGCGGTTGGTGATGTGTTGGACACCGGGCCAGGCAACAAGCCCGCAGGTGAAAATACGATTTTTGTAGGTTTCCTTTGGTTCCTGAATGCAATTGGTGGTCATCAGGATCGCGCCGGGGAACGCGTCGAACTCTTCCTTTTGATTTTGCCAGGCGCCGCCGTAATTGCCGACGAGGTGTTTGTATTTCTTGAGGTTCGGGTAGCCGTGGGCGGGCAACATTTCGCCATGAGTGTAGATGTTGATGCCGGTGCCTTCGGTCTGTTTGAGGAGTTCTTCGAGGTCCTTGAGGTCGTGGCCGGAAACGAGGATGGCTTTTCCTTTGACCGGGTCAATGCGCACGGTGGTCGGCACCGGATGGCCGTAGGTCTCGGTGTGAGCGGCGTCGAGCAATCCCATGACCTTGAGGTTGACTTCGCCGCATTTCATGCAAAGGGCGAAGAGTTGATCCACCGTGGGGCGGTCGTCGGTGAGATAGTCGAGCGCCTCGTGGAAGAAGGCGAACACGTCGGGGTTTTCCTTGCCGAGAATGAGCGCGTGATCGGCGTAAGCAGCGGTGCCTTTGATGCCGTAGATGAGCAGTTCCTGCAGGCCGGTGATGTCGGAGCCTTTCAACGGGAGGCGCGAGGGGATGCCGACGACCTTGCCCTGGGCGATGAGCGTGTTGAGGTCATCCACATATTGCCAGGCGGCAGGGCCGTGGAGTTTACGGGGTTTGGGAGTGACTTTTTCGTAGAGCGCCTGCGCCTGATCGCGCACGGCAGCGGCCTTTTTCAGGATGGCCTGAAGACGGGCAGGATCGAAATTGACATTGGTGACGGTAGCGAAGAGCGCCTCGGTGATGAACACATCAATGTCGCGGCTGCGTCCGCCGTGTTTGGCGGCGCGATGGGCGTACATTGAGATGCCTTTGACGGCATGGATGATGAGGTCCTGGAGCGCGGCGGCTTCGGGAGTTTTTCCGCAGACGCCGGCGGTGATGCAACCGGTGCCTTTGCTGGCTTGTTCGCATTGGTAACAAAACATGTTCATGGTTGTGTGAATGCCCTTTCTGGTTGTTGGTTTATGAACGCAATATGGACGAGAGGAGGCGGGCGCGTGTTGACGCTGGTCAACAAATTCTGCCATTGACGAAACGGAGCGGCTTTTAGAGTATTTACCCATGACACCTCGACAGAGCCGCCGACAGTTTCTGAAGACAACCATCGTTTCTGCTGGCGCATTGACGGCCTGGCGCGTGTTGGGCGCTTCCGCTCCCGTCGCAAAATCCGCCACGGAAAAACCGTTGCGTGTGGCCGTTATCGGTTGCGGCGGACAGGGAAGAGGCGCACATGTGCCGCCCGCGGCGCGACAACAACTGGTCGCGTTGGTGGACCCCGACGAGCAGTGCCTCAACAAAGCCCTCAAACGCGCCAAGGAAATCGCGCCGGACATTGAGACCCGCAAAATCCGCACGTTTACCGACTACCGGAAACTTTTCGAGGTGATGGGCAAGGAACTGGATGCGGTGTTGATTGCCACGCCCAATCATCATCATGCGTTACCCGCCCTGATGGCCATGCCGTTGGGCATCAGCGCGCTGATCGAAAAACCGCTCTGCCACACCATCGCCGAAGCACGACAACTGGCCGAGTTTTCCCGCAAATACAAAGTGGCCACCCAGATGGGTAACCAGGGCCATTGCGGCGAAGGATACCGCCGCCTCTGCGAATACATCTGGGCAGGCGCCATTGGTAATGTCACGGAAGTTCATTCCTGGAGCGATCGCACCAACGGCGGCATCGGCCCTCGCCCGTCGCCCCAAGCGGTTCCCGCCGGCTTGCACTGGGACGAATGGATCGGACCGGCGCCGTTCCGCGAATATCACGACGACCTGCATCCCCACGAGTGGCACGGTTGGTATGACTTCGGCAACGGCTCGCTCGGCAACATGGGCTGCCACGTTCTCGACGGCCCTCACTGGGCGCTTCGACTCGGACACCCGACCTCCATCGAACTCGAAGAAGCCATCGGTGGCTCCGACGAACGCTATCCCGTCTGCACCCGCGTCCGCTGGGATTACCCCGCCCGCGGCAACATGCCACCGGTGAAAATCTATTGGTACGACGGCAAACAACTCGACCCCCGCGCACCGCGCCCGGCCATCGTTCCCGGCAAAAAAGTCAGGGGCAAACCCAATCGCCCGCCGCTGGTCGCCGAGCTGGAAAAGAAATACGGACGATCCTTCGGCAGCAACGGCTCGCTCTACGTCGGCGACAAGGGCCTCATGTACACCGGCACCTACGGCGAAGGAGTCCGCATCATCCCCGAAGAAAAACACAAAGCCACACCCGTTCCCGATAAGGTTCTTCCGCGCATCATTGGCGGATTGCACGCCGATTTCTTCCGTGCCTGTCGTGGCGGCGAACCGGCCTGCTCCAACTTCGAGGTCGCCGCTCGCCTCACCGAGATGGTCCTGCTCGGCAACCTCGCCATGCGGGCCGGTGTCGGCAAAAAAATCGAATGGGACGGCGATGCCATGCGCTGCACCAATCTGCCCGAACTCAACCAGTACCTCCAACACACCAACCGCGACGGATGGAAAATATGATTCGTGCGCTGGCAGTTTCCCTTGTCGGCCTGGCGCTTGCGCTCTCCGCGCCCGCCGCCGAACCGCTCACGGCCAAACGCATTGTCTTTCTCGGCGACAGCATTACCCACGGCGGCGACTACGTCGTGGACTTCGCCTGTTGGGTCGCCACCAAACATCCCGACGCGGAAATCCTCAACCTCGGCCTCTCCAGCGAAACCGTCTCCGGCCTCAGCGAAGAAGGCCATGCCGGCGGCAAGTTCCCGCGCCCTGACCTCCACGAACGGCTTGACCGCGTTCTCAAAGCCACAAAACCCGATCTCGTCATTGCCTGTTACGGCATGAACGACGGCATCTATCTGCCATTTGACGAGGCGCGTTTCCGGGCGTTCCGCGACGGCATGACCCGCCTTCACGACGCCGTCACAAAAACCGGCGCCGACATCCTCCACCTCACCCCGCCGGTCTTCGACAAACCCACCAACAACTACGACGACGTCCTGGCCCGTTACTCCGCATGGCTGCTCGACCAACGCGCCAACGGCTGGAAAGTCGTGGACATCCACAGCCCCATGAAAGCCCGCCTCGCCGAGCTTCGCAAAGACAACCCAAACTTCACCTTCGCTCGCGACGGCATTCATCCCGACAAAGACGGCCACCGGGTCATGGCCCGTCCACTTCTCGCGTATTTCGGAGGAACCGAAGAAGCGGCCAACAACGATACCCTGCGGCGTCTCGTCGAGAAACGCGTGCGCCTGTTGGGCGACGCCTGGCTCACCGCCACCGGCCACAAACGTCCCGGCGTCGCCAAGGGCCTGCCGCTGGAAGAAGCGCAGGCCAAAGCCGCCGAACTCACAAGGCAAATCAACACCATGCTCCATCCACGTCCCGCCATGACCGATGAGTCGAAGGTTCCTACCTTCACGTTACCCGACCCGCTTGACGGCGTGACCACCGCCGAACAGTGGCGCGGGAAACGACGCGCCGAAATTCTCGAACTGTACCGCAGCCAGGTCTTCGGCCACAGCCCGACCGTTGGCGCCGGCGACATGGCGTTCGAGACCGTCTCCGTTGACCCGAACGCACTCGGCGGCAAGGCCGTCCGCAAGGAGGTCATCATGCGCCTGTTCGGTCACCCGGTGCGGCTGCTCATTTACCTGCCCCCCGGCGCGTCAAAGCCCGTGCCCGCTTTTCTCAGCATGAACTTCGACGGCAACCACACCGTCAGCAGCGATCCCGGCATCACCATCACCGAGCAATGGACCTGGGACCGCAAATCCAATCAGGAAAAACTGGTTCGTCCCGACGAAACGACCCGCGGCAAAAGCATCGGACGCTGGCCGGTCGAGATGATCCTCTCGCGCGGCTACGGCCTGGTCACGTTCTCCCGCGCCGATGTCGAACCGGACTACCCCGGTGGCTGGCGACACGGCATCCGCGCCCGCAAACCCGGCGACTGGGGATGCATCAGCGCATGGGCATGGACGGCGAGTCGGGCACTCGATTACATGGAAACCGATCCCGCATTCGACGCCAGGCGAGTCGTGGTCGTGGGCCACTCACGGCTCGGTAAAACCGCGCTCTGGGCGGGCGCGCAGGACGAGCGATTTGCCATGGTCATCTCCAACAACTCCGGCGAAGGCGGCGCGGCCATCACCCGACGTTGTTTTGGCGAGACCATCGGGCTGATCAACAAAAATTTCCCGCACTGGTTCTGCGCCAACTTCAAACAGTACAGCGACCGCGAGAACGACCTGCCCGTGGACGCTCACATGTTGTTGGCGCTCTCCGCCCCGCGTCCATTGTACGTGGCAAGCGCGTCGGAGGATTTGTGGGCCGACCCGAAGGGCGAGTTCCTCGCGTGCGTCCATGCCGACCCCGTCTATCGGCTGCTCGGCACCGACGGGTTTGGCGTGACCGAAATGCCGCCCGTCAACACCCCGGTCGGCAAAACTATTCGCTACCACTGCCGGCAGGGTAAACACGACATCACCGAATACGACTGGGGACAGTACCTCGACTTCGCGGATCATCACTGGAAGAAACTGTGAACCACCAGATTATCCCTTACATCATCGTGGGCGCAGTGGTGGCGGGGCTGCTCATGACGGTGGTTTATTACATCCTGCGCTGGATGAAAGGGAACGTGCGACTGGAGTTCGAGAACCGCGCCTACCGCCCCGGCGAAACCATCCATGGCGTCGTACATTTGAAGTGCCGAAAACCGGTCGAGGCGAACCGTTTTTTCGTCGCGTTGATCTGCCAGAAGATCGTCCGCGAACATCGCGGCGGCAAAACTCACACCCATCGGCATGAAATACTGCGCCAGGAGGTTGACGTGGCGCCGCCCGGTCGGTTCGCGGCGGGCACACAACAAATGTTCGAGTTCGCATTACCCATTCCCGGCAGCCAGACGCCGGTCAGTACCGGCAACCAGTCGCTGGATACGATTTTGCAGACGGTGGCCTCCTTGGGCGCGCAACGGCTCGAATGGAAACTGGAAGCCCGTGTGGACGCTCGCGGAGTTGACCTGGCCAGCAGGAGACGCATCTCCATCAACCCGATATGAAACGACAACTCCTAATGATCTGTATTCTGGCGGTGGCCATTGTTGGCTGGATGTCATCAACTCCGGCGGAACAGACGCCGCAGCGACTTGCGACGACGGACGCGGCCAACGGCGGCTTGGATTACTGGCTGTACCTGCCACCGGGCTACCACCAGAACCCGCGCCAACAGTGGCCGTTGTTGTTGTTCCTCCACGGATCGGGCGAGCGCGGCACCAATGTCGAGGCGGTGCTGAAACACGGGCCGCCGAAACTCGCGCAAAACGGCCGGCAACTGCCGCTGATCATCGTCTCGCCGCAATGCCCGCCGGGACAATGGTGGTCGCCACGCCTGCTGAATCGGTTGCTCGACAAGGTCTGCGCGCAATACCGCGTGGATCAGAATCGCGTGTACCTGACCGGACTGAGTATGGGCGGATTCGGCACCTGGTCCCTGGCGGCGTCGGCTCCCGAACGATTTGCGGCCATCGCGCCGATTTGCGGCGGCGGCGATCCCGCCACAGCGCCGAAACTGCGGCATCTGGCCACCTGGGTGTTTCACGGCGCCAAAGACAAGGCGGTGCCGGTTGAAAAATCGCAGGAGATGGTGGACGCATTGAAAGCGGTTGGCGCCAATGTGCGGTTGACAATTTATCCCGACGCCGAGCACGATTCCTGGACACGGACCTATGACGATCCGCAGTTTTGGGAATGGCTTCTGGCCCAGCGACGGAAAAACCGAGAGCCGTCAGTGAGACGATAGCTGGGTAGTGGGAAGATAGCGGTAATAGACTTCCAACATCAGGATGCACAGACAAGTGCGATAGACCTTGGCGTCCATGTTCTCCCCGGTGCCGGCATAACCGACACCACAGGCCATGTGGCTTTTGGTTCCGGTGGAAGGCCAACTACCGTCAGCGTTCTGGCTCTTGGTGATTTCGCGTTTCATCGGGCCGTTCCAGGAGGACCAGTAAGAGCCGCCGCGCTGGAAACAAGCCTGGGTGTTGTAGTACCAAGCGTAGAGATTGGCGTGGCCGCCGTTGTAGTCGAGGTTTTTGTCCTTGAGAATGGCATTGACGCCTTCGCGGACGTACTTGTGGCTGGCGTGTTTCCAGAATTGCAGGGCGAGCGTGCCGGCACCGGTGAGCGAACCTTTGCGGTCGCCGGGTTTTTGGTAGCCAAAATGGCCGTCGCTGGAACGGACACTGATGACGTAGTTGATGGCTCGATCGAGGCATTCTTCGAGTCCTTTGAACTCCAAGCCGGTGATGCTGGCGGCTTTGAGGGCCTGGACCTGCCAACTGACAACCGACAAATCGCTGTCGTGAGAGGGATACGTGTAACGCCAGCCGCCGTCTTTACCCTGGTGTTTGATGATGACATTGACGGCGCTTTGGAGGACGGGGACGATGGAGGGGTCTTTGGTCATCGTGTAGGATTCGGCCAGCGCGTAGGTGGTGATGGCATGTTGGTAGCCGGCGTGGCGTCCGCCGGGTGAGGCGCCGACTTTGCGAAGGTATTGAATCCCCTTGCTGACGGTGACGCCGAATTCCTCGGAAACGGGCGTTTCGCAATGTCCGAGAAAAGCGAGGACAGCGAGGCCGCTCATCGCTTCGGGGGCTTCGCTGCCCCAGGAACCGTCGGCATTTTGGTTGGCTTTGAGCCAGCGTAATCCCTTGAGGACGGCGTCTTCGCAGGCTTGATCGCCACCGTTTTGGCGGAGGCGGATGGAGCGTTCCATCGGGCTGCAACGTCCGGAGAGGAATTTGGGGAGTTGGATGCCGAGGCCGCCGCCACCGCCCATGCCGGTGCCGAAGCCGCCGCCGACGCCGGTGCCAAAGCCGGAGGCGCCGATGGTGGAGTAGAGTTTGGAGAGTTGGCGCTGGGTTTCGTGTTGGGTGCGTTTGATTTCGGGGAGGACGAGTTCGCTGGGTTTGAGGGCGACCATGCGGGGTTGGAGGCGGGGGCGGGCGCTGCTTTTTTGCAGGTCGGCGGCGCGGACTTTGAGTTCGAGTTTGCGGGGGTCGAGGGCGGGGCGTTGAGGTGGTTGAGAGGTGAACTGAGCCTGTGGTTTGCTGTAGGCGCGGAGGATGATGATGGAGCCGGAGATGATGAGGATGATGCCGTGGATGAGCAGGCTCAGGGTGATGGCTTTGCCGAGCCAGCCGCGTCGGCGCCAGAGTTTGTCGTAAAGGGTTGGTTTGTTCTCGCTCATGGGAGGATCAGTTGCTGGCGCTGAAAGTGACATTTTTGATTTGAGCGGCAGCACAGGCGTTCATGACGTCCACGACGCGCTGGTGAACAGTGTCGTCGGCGGCCATGATGGTGATGAGGGCTTTGGTTTTGGCGGCTTCAGCGGCTTGTCGGTAGCGGATGAGCGTGGCGGTGAGTTCGGGCATGTCTTGGGAACCGTTTTTGTCGTAGGTGCGGCCGTTGAGGGTGACGTTTCCTTTGGCGTCAATTTCGACGATTTGTTCGTCGGGCATTTTAAGGGCCTGGGATTGGACGATGGTGCCGGGGAGGCTGATGCCGAGGTCGGCTTCGGTTTTGTGGAGGGAGGCGGCGACCATGAAGTAGATGAGCAGTTGAAAGACGCAGTCAATGAGAGGAGCGATTTGGAGGTCCTGGACTTCTTCGATGGCTTCCTCAAGGACGCGCGGGATTTTCATCGGGCCTCCGATTGGTAGGCGGCGAAGATGATTTCGCTGGCGCCGGCGTCGGCGCAGGCTTGCATGACTTCGCGGACTTTTTTGTGTTTGAGGCGCTTGTCGGCGCGGAGGAAGATTTTGAGGTTGGGGATGGTTTTGGCGGCTTGTTCGATGGCGGTTTTGACTTGGGGAATGGTGGCGGTGTTGCCGCCGAGGAGAATGGTACCGTCGTCCTTGATGGTGATGTAGCGGCGGTCGGAGAGTTCTTCGGGGATGGAGGCGTTGGCGGCGACGGGGATTTCGATTTTAGGGTTGTCGAGGGTTTGGTGGAGATGGGAGGCGCACATGAAGAAGATCATGAGTTGGAAGACGCAATCAATCATGGGTGCCATTTGGAACCCGACATCTTCCATGCTGGGAACTTTGAGTTTCATGGTCAGTTCTGGAGGTCGGCGGCGCCGTTTTGGGCGGCTTGTTCGGCGCTGGTTTCAAGAAGGTCGGTGAGTTTGCCGATTTGTTTGCCGGCCTGGGCGACGGCTTTGATGAAGTTATTTTTGAAGAGGAAATAGAAGGTCATGGCGGGGATGGCGATGATGAGGCCGGCTTCGGTGGTGATGAGAGCTTCGCCGATGTTGTTGGCGAGCATTTCGGGTTTGCCCATGCCGCCGAGAGAGATGTTGAAGAAGGCTTTGATCATGCCGCTGACGGTGCCGAGCAGGCCGACCATGGGGGCGACGACGGCGATGGTGTTGACGGCGTTGATGGGGACCATGTAGGAGGACATTTGTTCGGTGCTGGCTTCTTCCATGGCTTTTTCCATGGCGGGGATGTCAATGCCGCTGGTTTCGGCGCGTTCGAGGGCGGCATCGAGGATGGTGGTGAAGAGGGTGGGGTTTTCCTTGCAGAGGGTGCGGGCACCGGCGATGTCGAGGTTTTTCATGGCTTTTTCAAAGTGGGGCATGAGGTCGGGGCGAAGGAGTTTTTTGTTTTGTAGGACGATGTAGTTGCGGATGGAGAAGCCGAGGCCGATGATGGAAAGGCCGAGCAGGGGCCACATGCACCAGCCGCCGACGACGAACCAGTCCCAGAGGGACATGTTTTTGGTCATGACGGGGCCGGTGGGTTTGGCGGGGGCGTTGGTGTCGGTGGCCGAGGTGGTCGGTGGCGGTTGTTGGGCGCGGGATCGTGTGAGTGGCAGTAGCACGCCGAACAGCAGGATGGCGCTGATGATCAGGGAGGTGAAGGTGCGGAGGTTTTTCATGGGGTTGTGTCCTTTCGGGCTGGTTGAATTCGGTATTTGGCTTCTTCTTTTTCTTTTTCAGCTCTGGCTTTTTCGTCGGCCTCGCGTTGTTGTTTCCATGCTTCCTGGAGCTTGGGGATCAGGGGAACCCAGCGGCTTTGAGGGAAAAATCGTTGGAGTTCGTCCAGGATTTGGTTGGCTGTGTCGTAAGCGCGCATTTGTCCGTAGCCGCGGGCGGTGAGGTAGAGGCCGGCGGGGAGCCATTCAAGGTCTTTGGGGCGGAAGACGACGAGTTGGGTGGCGGTGATGTGGGCAGGTTCCCATTGTTGGTTGGCCCACTGGATGGTGGAGCGGGCGTAGAAGTACATGGCGGCCAGGTCGTCCTTGCGGGGGACGGGTCCCATGCGTTCGAGTTCGATTTCGGCGTCGGTTTTGCGGCCGGATTCGAGCAGGGCAAGGATCCGCCAGAGTTGGAGTTCGCGTTTGAAGGAATCATCGGGGAGGCGGGCGAGAAGGGTTTCGGCGGTGGAGAGAGTTTCGCGGTATTGTTCGCTCCAGTAGAGGGCGCGCAACAGGAGGCTGACGTAGGGGAGGACGTTGTTTTTGGCGTCGAGATAAGGGAAGGTGGGTGGCAGGACGGCCTGGAGGGCAGCGGCGGCAGCTTTGAAGTTGTTGGCGTCGAATTTTTCGATGGCACCGGTTTTTTCGAGGTCAAGGCGGAATTCGATGGAGGTGATTTCGGTGATGGGGAGGGAGACTTCGGTGGTTTTGCCAGACTCGATCAAGGTGACGAGGTCGCCGTGGCGTCCTTTGAGTTCGGCGTCCCATTTTTGTTTGTTTTTGAGGGTTAGGCGGGCATTGAGAGGGGCGGCATTGGCCGTGGTGGTGAGCAGGGCGGCCAGTAGCAGGCAGATGAATGAGAGGCGGTGGGTCATGAGGTGGCGGCTCCGAGTCGTTGGAGTTCGCGTCGGGCGGTTTCGGCTTCGGGGGTTTTGAGGATGGATTCGTTGCCGAGCATTTCCTGGTAGGTTTTGATGGCTTCGGCCTGTCGGTTGAGGCGTTGGAGGCACTCGGCGCTTTTGAGGTAGCCTTTAGCGGCCCAGGTGGGGAAGCCTTCGTAGAGGACGTAGAGGCGTTGGAAGTAGGCGAAGGCTTCTTCGGTTTTGCCCTGTTCGAGGTGGCAGATGCCGATCCAGTAGAGTGATTCGGGCCAGAGTTCGCCGCGCCATTCGCGGGTGCCGAGGATGGTGTTGTAGGTTTCGATGGCTTTGGCGTATTCTTTGCGGAGGCGATAGACGTCGGCGAGTCGTTTTTGGGCGTGGGCGGCTTCGGGGGTGGAGGCGAAGCGGTTGGTGATTTCTTTGAGCATGGTTTCGGCGGTGTCGTAGTGACCTTCGGCGAAGTCCATTTCGCTGAGGCCGACGTAGGGGTAGAGGACGAGGTCGCTTTTGTCGTGGTGAGCGATGAAGTACTCGTAAATTTTTCGGGCGAACTCTTTGCGTCCCTGTCGGAGGGCTTCGTCGCCCATGACCTTGAGGGTGATGGGGCCGGCTTCTTTGATGTTGTCTTCGCGCAGGAGGGAGGAGAGAAGTGTTTGGCGTTGTTGGGGGTCTTTGGAGGATTCGGCGAACAGGGCGATGAGGCGCAATTCGAGGGTGCGTTTTTTCTCGTTGTGTGCCTTGCGTAATTCCTCGTCGAGGCGTTCCATGAACTTTTTGAAGTCCGGGCTGTCGCTCATGCGTTCCTGTTGGGCGATGAGGTCATAGACCATCATGTCCACGCCGTAATGTTCGGGTTTGTCGCCGTAACGGATGATGGCATCGAAGAGGGTTTTGAGGGCTTCGGCGATTTGGCCGGAGCGGCTTTGGGCGGTGCTGATCCAGTAGATGGCCTGGGTGAAGTTGCCGCGTTCGCCCCAGCGTTCGAGGTATTTTTGGAACAGCGCGATGATTTCCGGGTAACGGCTTTCGAGTTCATAGACGCGGGCTTGTTGGAAGACGGCGTAGTTGAGTTGCGTGAACGTGGTGGCGGTCTCCTGTGCCTTGGTGAAACAGGCGATGGCTTCGTCGAGTTTGCGCCAGGAACCATAGATGTCGCCGAGCATGGCGTGCGCTTCGGAAACGAGGTTGTGTTGAGGATATTGTTGGATGAACTCTTGGAAAGTGTCGGCGGCCGACTTGAAGTCGTCGGCGCCGTAATAGGCCACGCCGAGACGGTAGAAGGCGTCCGCGCGATACTCGCCGGTGGAGGGGAGGGCGAGGAACTGTTTGAACTCGACAATGGCCTGGTCGTATTTGCCGTCGAACAACAGCGACATGGCGCGCCAATAGCGTGACGGCAGGGCGACGACGCTGGTGGGATATTTCTCGATGATTTCGGTGAAGCGTTGGATGGCGGGATTGTATTGTTCGAGGTGGACGTGGCAGAAACCGATCAGGTAGGTTAGATGATCTTTGAGCGAGCTGTCCGGCTTGCCTTCCAGGCCTGTCTCGGCGACGGCCAGGGCCTTGGCGAACTCGTTGCGTTCGATGTGGATTTGCGCCAGGGTCAGCGCCACGATGTCGAAGAAATTGCCCTGGGGATAGGCTTTCAGGTATTCGTAACCTTCCGCGATGGCCCGCGCCGGGTGCGGCATGGTGACGGCGGTGGTGAAAGCCGCGTATAGGCCGACCTGCGCCAACTCGTGTTTGGGAAAATCCTCATAAACGCTTCGGAACAGCAGTAACGCCTCCCAGTGACGGTTCAGGGCCGAATAGGTTCGCGCCACGCGCATGATCAGGTCCTGGTCGTAGTCGGGGAAATCGTTGATTTGCTGAAGTTGTTCCTGGTAGCTCTTGATCAGGCGGGCGGCGCGTTCTCGTTGGGCCACCAGTTCGGGAGCGGTTACGCCTCCGCGAGCAATGTACGCCTGCAATTCCTGTTGGGTCTGGGCAATGAGTTTGTTGACGGCCTGCCGCAATTCCTCTTTCACATAGACAAGACGGTACAGGAACAGCGACTCGATGTACCTGCGTTTATCGTAGTTGGCCTCGGCAGCTTCCAACAACGCCACGTTCAGTTCCACGTCGAAGCGCGCGGCGGAACGTTGGAGGATGGGTAGAAAACGATTGAGATCATCGAATCGCTCCAGTCGCACCAACGAGGTGGTCAGCATCACCGCCGCCTGCCGTTGCGCGTCGCGGTCGCGGGTCAATCGGAACACCTGCGACAACGGTTCAAGGGCGTCGGCCCATTTCTTCTGGTGGTAGAGCGCCTCGCCGAGCATCTGGTTGGCCGTGAGGACGATCTTGGGGGCGAGGTCTTTTTCCTTGAGGAGACGCCGGGCGGCTTCTTCCACTTTTTCCCAATCGCTCTGTACCGCGCGGATTTCGCAGACCAACATCAACAATTGCACCCGCAACCCGCCGGTGGGGAACTCTTGAAAATAGGTTTCGCAGTATTTGATGCTCTCTTCATACTGTTTCAGGTCGGCGTAGGCCATGGCGTAGTGGTAATAGGCCCACTCGATGGCGGAACGGGCGGCGGGAATGTTGAGGTTCCGAAAGCGGCGGACGATTTCGTTGAGGTAGGGGAGGGCGTCTTTGCACTGGTTGGCGGCCATGCGGGTGGCGGCCTCGCGCATCAATTCTTGCGGCGGCATCTCCTGCAACGGCACCGCCTGACACAGGAGCGGCAACACACACAACAACACGCCCAACACCGGAATGGCAATCAGGCTCCTAAAAACTAACAACAGAACCCACATCGCGCCCGTGAAAATAACAACACATGTCAACCACCGTCAAGAAGATGGCGATGGTCAAAATGCCAGACGAGATGACCAAAATGCAAAATCGCTGTGTTTCACTGGTCATTGAGGCGTCAGTGAAATAAATTGGGATGGATGAAACGACGCGGGTTTACATTGATTGAGTTGCTGGTGGTCATTGCCATCCTGGCGATCCTGGCGGCGTTATTGTTTCCGTCGTTTGGCCGGATCCGTCGCAACGCCAAACGAGTGGTCTGTGTGAATGATCTCCGTCAACTTCAGATGGCCACGTTGCTCTACGCGAGGGATAATCAGGAGTGGTTTCCGTATCGCGGCGCGACGACCGTTAGTCCGCATTGGTATTCACGAACTCTTTTTGATGCCACTTTGAAACCGTACCTGGAAACCCGCGACCGGATGTTCTGTCCGGGCGACCTCTACAAGGTGCGCTATCCGACGTTGACCAACCCGGATTACGTCAACACCTACGTCACCTACATGTATTTCAACCTCAGACCGCCCGGTTCATCGGCCAACCCGGCCAGTTGGGTCAGCCTCACTCCCTGCCCGAACCTGACGCAAACAACGGCCGACCCGTGGTATCCGTTGTGGGGATGCCTGACCGTTCAGTTGCGCCTCGGCCACGAGGAACCCGGTATCGCCGTTCCCCCGGCAGGAATGAATGTTGTCCGCGTGGATGGCTCCGCCGAGTGGGTGCCCGGCCATCGTCTGGAGGCGTTTTGGATTGACGGCAACGGAACCTTTCTCTGGCCCATTCCGCCCAACCGCTGAGTTGTTTTGCGCCGGGCGATTCGCTATTTTTTGAGTGGAGAATGTGGCCATGCCAATCTACGAATTTTATTCGCCGGATACCCATCGCATTTACTCCTTTTACGCCCGCAGCCTCGCCTACGCGGACAAAACACCCCGTTGCCCTGACGGGCCGCAGTACCGGATGCAGAAAATGATTTCCCCGTTTGCCGTTGTCGGACGCGCCAAAGAGAAAACCGAATCGCCGTCCGCCACCGGCACTGCCGACGATGCCCGAATGGATGCCGCCCTGCAGGCCATGGAACGCGAGTTTGCCGGTATGGATACCGAAAACCCCGACCCGCGTCAGTTGGGACGAATGATGCGACGCATGGCGGAATTGACCGGCGAGAAAATGCCCGCCGAGTTGGAGGAAATGACCCGACGCCTGGAAGCAGGAGAAGACCCGGAAAAACTCGAAGCCGAATACGGTGACGCTCTCGAAGAACCGGAAACAGAATCTCCGACGGAAGCATCCCAGGAGGACGAAACAAAAAAAGCCAGACTCAAGTCTTTGCTGCTTCGCCGACGCCGGGCACCGACCCGCGACACCACATTGTACGACATGGCTGATTACGTGAAATAACTCATCCGATGATTTGCGCTGGGCAATCGCAGGACGGTTTGGTTCAATACCGACATTTCGGATGGAGAAAAGATCATGCTCAAAACATTGGCCATCATCCTCGGCCTCGCCGCCACGGCGTCGGCCATCACCCCCCAACAGCTTCGCTGCGAGTACCGCGTCAACCCCCTCGGCATTGACGAACCAAAACCGCGCCTGAGCTGGACACTCGCCTCCGACCAGCCCAACGACAAACAGACCGCCTACCAGATCATCGTGACATCGGGACAGGAGACGCTCTGGGACAGCGGCAAAGTCTCCAGCGACGACACCACCGCCATCGTCTATGCCGGCAAACCGCTCACCACGGGAATGCGCTGCTCCTGGAAAGTCAAAGTCTGGGACAAAAACGACAAAGAATCCGCATGGAGCGACCTCGCCACCTGGACCATGGGACTGCTTCAGCCATCCGACTGGAAAACCGAGTGGATCGGCTACGACAAAGCCCGCCAAAACATTGACCTTCCCGAAGCAGACCTGAATCCTGCCAAATGGATCTGGCAGGCCGCCGACCCGCCCCTGAACGCCGCCGCCGGCCACCGCCTCTTTGTCAGCTCGTTCACCCTGCCTGCCGACGCGAAAATCACAAAAGCAGAGTTGCTCGCCATCGGCGATGACAATTACAAGGTCGTCGTCAACACCCACCTCGTCGTCAGCGGTTCCTCCTGGAAAATGGCCAGATCCACCGACATCACTCCGCACTTGCGCCCCGGCAACAACGACATACGCGTCGAAGTCTGGAACTCCGCCGAAGGCCCTGCCGGATTACTCGCCAAAATCAACGTCACCCTCGCCGATGGAAAAACCGTCACCCACGTTACCGACGCCACGTGGAAATCGGCCAGCAACCCCGGCGCCAACTGGCACAACCGCCCGCTCGACACGAAGGACTGGCCCGCCGTCCGCGTCCTCGGCGACTACGGAATGCCGCCCTGGGGCAAAGCCAAACTCGAAACCGTTTTTCTCCCGCCCGTGCCGTACCTACGCGGCAATTTCCGCGCCGATAAACCGGTCAAAAACGCCACGCTCTATGTCACCGCCCTCGGTATCGCCGATGTCGAACTCAACGGCCAGCGGGTCACCGACGACTGGTTCAACCCCGGCTGGACCGACTACACCAAACGCGTCTATTACCGCGCCTACGATGTCACCTCGCGGATCAAACCGGGCAACAACGACGTCGGCGCCATCCTCGCCGACGGCTGGTTCAGCGGCTACGTCGGCTACGGTCGTCAGCGCAACCACTACGGCAAACTCCCGCGCGTCCGCATCCAGTTGAACATCGAATACACCGACGGTACCACCGCCATCGTCGGCACCGGCCCCGACTGGAAAGCCGCAACCGGACCGATCCTCGAAGCCGATTTCCTCATGGGCGAAACCTGCGACGCCCGCCTCCAACCGCGTGACTGGCAGCCCGTCAACGTCGGCTCCCCCGAAGTCAGTCCCGTCGTCCAGGCCCACCCCGGCCCGCCTGTCATTGCCATTGCGGAGTTCAAAGCCAAAACCATCACCGAACCCAGGCCCGGCGTGTACGTTCTCGACCTCGGACAAAACTTTGCCGGCGTGCCCCGCCTCACTGTGCGCGGCGAGCCGGGCCAGAAAATCACTCTCCGCTTCGCCGAGCGCCTCAACCCCGACGGCACCCTCTACACCACCAACCTCCGCAGCGCCCGCGCCACCGACACCTATATTTGCCGCGGCGACGGCCTCGAGACATGGACACCCCGTTTCACCTTCCACGGCTTCCAATACATCGAAGTCACCGGCCTGAAGGAAAAACCATCACCCGACACCGTCGTTGGTATCGCCCTCAGCAGCGACACCCCCGTGGTCGGTTCCTTCCATTGCAGTGACCCGATGCTCAACCAGCTCCACAACAACATCTACTGGACCCAGCGCGCCAACTTCATTGACATCCCCACCGATTGCCCGCAACGCGACGAACGTCTCGGTTGGACCGGCGACGCCCAGGTCTATGTCCGTACCGCCACCCTCAACTGCGACGTTCAGGCCTTCTTCAACAAATGGCTCGTGGACCTCGCCGACGCCCAGCGCGCCGACGGCCAGTTCCCAATGGTCGCCCCACTGAAAGTCGCCGAGGGCGACGGCGGCCCCGCCTGGGCCGACGCCGGCGTTATCTGCCCGTGGACCATCTACGAGGTCTATGGCGACCGGCGCGTGCTGGAACGACACTACGAGGGAATGACCCGGTTCATTGCCTTCTGCAAAAACCGTTGTAAACCCGACCTCACACCGCCCGACAAGTTCCATTGCTTCGGCGACTGGCTCAGCATCAAGGCCGACACACCGAAGGACGTGATTTACATGGCCTACTTCGCCTACAGCACCAAACTCGTCGCCCGCGCCGCCGAAGTGCTCGGCAAAAAAGACGACGCCGCCAAATACCACCAACTCTTCAACGACATCCGAGCCGCCTTCAACAAAGCCTATGTCGGCCCCGAAGGCCGCATCAAAGGCAATACCCAGTGCGTTTACGTCCTCGCCATCGCCTTCGATCTGCTTGACCCCGATAAAACCAAACTCGCCGCCCAATACCTCGTCGAAGACATCGAAAGCCGCGGCAACCACCTTTCCACCGGCTTCATCGGCACCAAAGACCTCATGCTCGCGCTGGCCAAAATCGGCCGCAACGACGTCGCCTACAAACTCCTCCACAACGACACCTTCCCCTCCTGGGGATTCTCCATCCGCCACGGCGCCACCTCCATCTGGGAACGCTGGGATGGCTGGACACCCGAAAAAGGTTTCCAGGACCCCGGCATGAACAGCTTCGCCCACTACAGCTTCGGTGCCGTCTATCAGTGGATCGTCGAAAACATCGGCGGCATCCGCAGCGAAGCCCCCGGCTACAAACGCATCCTCATCGCTCCCCAACCCGGCGGCAAACTCACCGCCGCCAAAACCGCCTACCGCTGCATCCACGGCCTCATCGAAACCGATTGGCGTATTGCCGACGGCAAGTTCATCCTTGACGTCACCATCCCCGTCAACACCACCGCCACCGTCATCATGCCCGCCCAGGGCGTCCACGACATCGGTTCCGGCAAACATCACTTCGAGGAACCGTTCGGCCCCAAACCGCCACCGCAGGTCATGGAACTGTTCGACGGGAAAACACTCGGCCACTGGAAACCCGCCGACTGGCCCGGCAAAGGCGGCAAAATCACCGTTGCCGACGGCGCCATCCGAATCGGCGTTGGCGATCCGATGTCCGGCATTGTCTGGGACGGCGAACCGCCCGCGCGCATGAACTACGAAATCGAGCTGGAAGCCAAACGAACCGACGGCAACGATTTCTTCTGCGGTCTCACTTTCCCCGTCGGCACCAACGCCTGCACCTTCGTCTGCGGCGGCTGGGGCGGCACCGTGGTTGGATTGTCCTGCATTGACGGCTATGACGCTTCCGAGAACAACACCACCAAGACGACGACCTTCAAGAACGACCAGTGGTACACCATTCGGGTTCGCGTTACCGATAAAAAGATTGAGGCGTGGATTGACGACGAGTCATTCGTCGAACAGGAACTGGCCGACCACCGCATTTCCGTCCGCATGGAAGTCGAGCCGTGCATCCCCCTCGGCATTGCCACCTGGAACACCGGCTCCGCCGTCCGCCACATCAAGTTCCGCAAACTGGACTAGGAGAACTTGAGGCTGGAATGGAGCGACGCAGGCGCCAGCCCGCATTGGCTGCATCGGATGGAAAGGTGTTTCATTCGTAATAAAGGGAAATTCGCTTGTCCCCGGCCTTTCTGTACCTGCCGTGGAGCGTCGCGGCGTCGGTCTTGTACGGAATCTTGTTCGTAATGCCCAGGTCTCGGAGCGATGACCTGATCTGCCGAACGTCTGCTTTGTCGAGGGCGTCGTAAGTGTACACACAGATCACATGTTTGGATGAATCTGTAGAGTTTGGGTTTGGCTTCGCAGTGGAAACTTTGGCGCTATCACCCAGCTTGCCCCGTTCGACAGCCTCCTTGATCTTGCGCCACACTTCATCCACTGCATTCCTGGAGACGAATATCAACCACTTGCCGCCACGCTGGGTGTGCGTTGGATAAGAACCGGCCTTTCTCTCAGCGAAAAGCCAATACTCACGGTTTTCCTTTGATGGCGTGTTGTTATGCTGCGTCTTCATCGGAAGCCCAACATGTATTTATTCACCGGAACTCATGAGCAGAGAACAGAGTCCCGGTTGCGGGTTGTGGTGGTTATTGAGATGCGAGTTGCGCGTATCGGATGGGCGTATCTTGGCCGGGCAGAGGATCAGCCTGGTTTGTTTCGCTTGTTTCGCAGGACCGGCTTGTCCTTTGTCAAAGCGATATGAGGCAATGTTCACGGCCGGGATAGCGGGTTATGTTGGTGTGTTTTCATTCATCGGCGGCCGTGGCGGCACATCAAAGGGCGGCAGCGACCGTGTATTGTCATGGCAAATCCAGGTCCCAATTTCACGGGCCACAGAGAACACCGTGTTCGATCCTCCACGATAAGCCGGGCGCGGTGAAATCCCAACGTCGCGTCGAGGGGGCGCGACCTACATTGGATCGTTGTGTCCCGCGCGAATCGTGACCGGTTGTGTCATGCCGGAAGTGAGTTCGAATCGGGTGGTTTTGCCGTTCACGGTGACTTCGTACTGGCCGCGGAAACCGCGGAAAGCGAACTGGCCGCGGCGATCGGTTGTGCCTTCCAGGCGGGTCATCCATTCGTTGTGGATCAGGTGTTTGAGCTGGTCGTAGGCGGGTTTGGGTGACATGTCGGCTCGCAGCAGGCCGCCGCCTTTGAGCCAGGCGCCTTTGTCGCTGAGGTCCCACCAGGTGATGGCACGCACGGCGGGATGGGCAAAACAGACCTTGTAGAATTTCACGGCATAGTCGGCCTGGGCGGTTTCGTCCCAGACGCCGGTGCGGTGGGAGCCGGTGATCTTTTGGCCGCCGGAGGTGGGGGTGAACTCGGTGATGTGGAGTTGTTTGCCGAGTGTGGCGTAGCGGTCGAGAATCTTTTGCACGCGGTCGAGGGGGAATCGCATGGTGCGCGGTTCGTGGGCTTGGATGCCGATGCCGTCGAAGGGGACGCCGTTTTGTTTGGCGGTGGACAGCAGTTGGAAGAATGGCGGACAGCCGTCGGCCAGCACCTGGTAGTCGTTGACGATGAGTTGGGCGCGTGGATTGATTTGGCGCGCCCAACGGTAAGGTTCGTCAATCTTCGGGATGGGTTGGTGCGACGGTTCGTTGACGACTTCCCAGAACTCGATTTTGTCGCGGTAGCGGTTCATGATGTCGCTGACCCGTTGTCGCTGGATGTCGGGCGAAGGTTGGCCGTGCGACCAGGGTGGGATGCCGGCTTCGTCGCCCCAGAGCAGGGGATGGCCTTTCATGCGGATGCCGTGGGCGAGACACCAGGCGACAATTTTGTCGGTGTCTTCGTAGCGGGGTTTGCCGCGTTCCCATTCGTACCAACGCCAGTAGAATCCGACGGTGGCATAGTTGAATAGCTCGGCAAACCGTTGTCGGTAGGCGTCGCCGGACTTGAACTCGTAGATGTTGCAGCCGAAAAGGAACTCGTGGCCGATTTGTCGGACGGTAATCTTTGCGCCGGGCAGCGGGTTGTCGTTGGCGTCCACGATACGAAGGAGGGCGTCGGATTTGCGGTGTTTCTCGATGGCCTGTTGGGTGGCGGCGACGATGGCGTTTTCGCGGCGTTCGCTTTCCTCGAAGAGTTCGTTGGCGTCCGCCGGTAACGGGTCGGCCGGGCCACGGATGATGATTTGTTGGAGGTAAAGGTTGCGGTCTTCCTTGCCGATGAGGGCGTCGTTGAGGAACGAAACGCCGATCTCGTGGATGCCGGCGGGCAACTCCGCGTGGAACGAGTAGGCAGCACCATTGGTGGAGGCCACCGTTACCGATTTTACCGGATCGCCGTCCACCAGCAGCGCCATTTCGGGCCAGACGCCGCCGGCGGGGCTGCCCCAGGCGCGGACCTCAACCGTGTAGGCGCCGGGGACGGCGATGCGGACGGGTTGTGCCACGCAGCCCTGGCTCCACAGGTTCCAGCCGCCGGGGATGGGGCCGCCTTCGGTTTTGATGGTGGCCTTTTGTGCTTCGATGAGGAGCGCGCCGTTGGCGCGGGCGGCGCACAACAACAGCAATGACAGCAGACAGGCTCTCATGTGTGTGTTTGTATCCTGACGGGAGGGACAGGAACAGTAAAAACGATTTTTTTTGACAAACCCCGGTGGTTGCGGCGAAGTAGGCGGGCGTCCATGAAGACACGATTGTCGTTGGTCTTGTTTCTGTGCTTGTCGAGCGTGGGAGCCAGTTGGGCGGCGGAGCCGATCTCCGTCAGCGGCATCTATCCGCATCTGGCCGCGTTCAATGGCACGGGAGAGTTCAACGGCCATGGCGAGTGTGGCATTGGCGCCGTCGTGCCGTGGGCGGGTCGGTTGTGGTTTATCACCTATCCGCCGCATTCGACCCGCGGCAGCCGCGACAAGCTTTATTCCGTTGACGAGAAGTGGAACCTCACGATCCATCCCGAAAGCGTTGGCGGCACTCATGCCTGTCGGATGATCCACCGCGAGTCCAACCAGCTCATTATCGGCCCGTATTTCATTCGCGCCGATGGCACCGTTCGCGCCTGTGACGTAAAAAACAAACTCATCGGTCGAATGACCGCCGTGGCTCGGCACCTGACCGACCCGGCGAATCGGGTTTATTTCTACGACATGGAAGGCGCGGTCTATGAAGTGAACGTCCACACCCTCGATGTGAAACGTCTCTTTGAGAAACCCGTCGCCGGCTGGCACGGCAAAGGCGGTTACACCGCGCAAGGCCGTCTGGTCATTGCCAACAACGGCGAATCCGCCGCAATCAAGAAGAAGTACAATTATCTCGCCGGCGAAGACGCCAAAGACCCCGAAGACGCCGGCATTCTCGCCGAGTGGGACGGCACGACCTGGCGCGTCATCGAGCGCCGCCAGTTTACCGATGTCACCGGCCCCGGCGGCATTGGTGGCGCGCCCGACGATGCCGCGCCGCTCTGGGCCATGGGCTGGGACAAACGCAGTGTCATTCTCAAACTTCTCGATGGCGGCCAGTGGAGCACGTTTCGCGTCCCGAAAGGCAGTTACACCTTTGACCCCAAACACGGTTGGTTTACCGAATGGCCGCGCATCCGGGAGGTGACCGGTGGCCGCTGGTTGATGGTGATGCACGGTCAGATGTTCGATTTTCCGCCGACGTTTTCACGTGGCAACACCGCCGGGCTGCGTCCGATCTGCACGCATCTCCGATACATCCCCGATTTTTGCGCCTGGGGCGATAAGCTTGTTTTGGCAGCCGACGACACCAGTGTGATGCAAAACCCACTTGCCGGGACGTCGCAGTCCAATCTCCAGTTCACCAAACTCGATGCGTTGAAAACCTTCGGCCCCGCCACCGGCTGGGGCGGCGTCTGGCTGAACGATGCCGTAAAAGCCGACACGCCGAGCGATCCGTTCCTGCTGGCTGGTTACCCGTGCCGCGTTCTGCACCTTGCCCATCACAACGCCGGGCCGGTCGTTTTCACCGTTGAGTTGGACAAGAAAGGCGACGGTCATTGGAGCGAGTGGAAGAAAATTGAGGTGCCTGCCAAAGGATATGTGTTCGAGATTTTTCCGCCGGATTTGAAGGCCGAATGGGTCCGATTGCGTCCGAATCGTGACGTCGTGGTCAGCGCCTTTTTCCACATGAGCGCGCCGCGCGCGAGCGAGCCGGGTGAGGACGCTATGTTCAAGAGTCTTGCCGCCGACGGATGGCGCGAGATGACGATTCGCCCCGACGACAAGGGCAATCTGCAGGTTCTCGCCGGCCCCGATGCCTACGAAGTGGACGAGCGGCTTCAGTTCCGCCCGACAGAGCCGGACCGTTTGCTTGCCGCCCGAACCGCCGCCGCGCCGACGGTGAAAACCGAGACCGATGCCGCTTCGTTGGTACTCACCGATGCCAGGGGCAACCGCTGGCGGCTCCCCAAGAGTGGCGCTGTCATGTTTGACGATGCCACGCGCTATCGAACCCTGCGCGAAGTGCAGTCAGAGCGTTACCTTGCCAACTGGCACGGCACGTTCTACGAGGTGCCGCGTACCCTCGAACTCCGACAGATCAAACCCATCGCCACACACCGACGCGCCATCAGTGATTTCTGCACGTGGCGTGGCCTGATGGTGCTCGCCGGCAATGTTGCGGGAGCGGGCGACGGCCATTGCTTTGCCAGCGCCAACGGCCAATGCGCACTCTGGTTCGGTGCCGTGGATGACCTCTGGCGGCTCGGCAAACCCGTTGGCCAGGGTGGCCCGTGGGCCGGGACCGCCGTGAAAGCGGGAAAACCTTCCGATCCGTATCTGATGACCGGTTTCGACAGAAAATCCGTTGCCTTGTCCCACGACGGCACCGAGTCGGTGAATTTCACCATCGAGGTGGACGTCCATCTCCACGGCTGGTACAAGTACCAGACCATCGCCGTGTCGCCCGGCCAGACCGTCATGCACCGATTCCCCGAAGGCTACAATGCCCACTGGGTCCGCGTGACGGCCGACCGGGATTGCGCGGCAACAGCCATTTTCCAATACGAATGAACAAGAAACTGATCCTTCTGATGCTGAGCGCGGCTTGCTGGACGACCAGCCGCGCTGCCACCGAAATCAGCGGCATTTATCCGCACCTGGCCATGTTCAACAACGAAGGCGAGTGCGGCACCGGCGCCGTCGTGCCCTGGGCCGACCGGCTCTGGGTCATCACCTACGGACCGCACCTGCCCAGAGGCTCCTCCGATAAACTCTACGAAATCACTCCCGACCTCCAGCAGATCGTCCGCCCCGAAAGCATCGGTGGCACACCCGCCAACCGCATGATCCACCGCGAGTCCAACCAGCTTTTCATCGGCCCGTACGCCATTGACGCCCAACGCAACGTCCGCGCCATCCCATACACGAAAATGTTTGGCCGCCACACCGGCAACGCCCGCCACCTCACCGATCCCGCCGGCAAGATTTACTACGCCACCATGGAGGAGGGCATTTACGAGGTGGATGTGAAAACGCTCGAAGTCACCGAGCTTTGGACCGACGAACAGATCAAAAAAGGCCGTCACGCCAACCTCCCCGGCTATCACGGCAAAGGTTTCTACTCCGGTCAGGGACGACTCGTGTACGCCAACAACGGTGAACACGGCAAAGACGCGCAATCCAAACCCGATATCCCCTCCGGCTGCCTCGCCGAATGGGACGGCAAAGCCGACCACTGGACCGTCGTCCGTCGCAACCAGTTCACCGAGGTCACCGGCCCCGGCGGCATTTTCGGCAACACGCATCCCGATACCGACCCGATCTGGAGCATCGGCTGGGATCATCGCTCGCTGATCCTCATGGCCCTCGACGGCGGCCAGTGGCACGCCTACCGACTGCCCAAGGCCAGCCACTGTTACGACGGCGCCCACGGTTGGAACACCGAGTGGCCCCGCATCCGCGATATCGGTCAGCCCGACCTGTTGATGACCATGCACGGCATGTTTTGGCGGTTCCCCAAGACCTTCTCCGCCAAAAACTCCGCCGGCATTACCCCTCGCTCCACCTACCTCAAAGTCATCGGCGACTTCTGCCGATGGAATGACCGCCTCGTGTTCGGTTGCGACGACTCCGCCAAAAGCGAGTTCCTCAACAAACGCAAAGCCAAAGGTAACATCGCCGCCCCCGGCCAATCGCAATCCAACCTCTGGTTCCTCGACCCGTCCCAGCTCGACCGCCTCGGCACACCACTCGGACGCGGTGCCGTCTGGCTGGATGAACCCGTCAAAGCCGACACGCCGAGCGAACCGTTCCTCTTTGCCGGGTTCGACCGCCGCGGCGCGCACCTGACCGCCAACGCGCCGGTCACGTTCTCCTTCGAGGTGGACAGACGGGGCGACGGGCAATGGACAAAATTGCGCGACGTTACAGTGGACGGCTACACCTGGATCGAGTTCCCGCCCGAAGAAACGGGCGCATGGGTGCGCGTGCGCGCCAGCCGCGATTGCGCGAAAGCGACCGTGTTCTTCCAGTACAGCAATGTCCCGGCAGAACGTTCCACGCCCGCCGCCGAACAGCCCACCACCGACGGACTGGTCCGTTGCCGCGGCGAAAACAAACGCACCCTCGGCTTCGCCACCGCGGCCGGCTACTACGAACTGGATGGCGAGTTGAAACTGAAACGCGTGGACGATCCCCAGGCCGAGGACGCCTTGAAAAAAGCAGTCGCCATTCCGAAAGACGTTCTCAGTGCCGATGCCGCCTCGATCCTCTATGTGGACGAGGACGGCAACCGCTGGCGCCTGCCCAAAGGCGAAATCGGCGACGGCCGCGTGTGCCGCGAAGTCTGCACCGAGCGCGACCTCTTTCAAGCCGGCGGCACCTTCTACGAACTGCCCGCCAACAATGCCGGCGGCTTCGCCAAAATCCGCCCCATCGCCACCCACCACCAGCGCGTCAAAGACTATTGTTCCTACCGCGGAATGCTCGTCATGACCGGCATTCGCGGCGAAGGCAAACACATCATCCGCAGCGACGACGGCAAGGTCTCGCTCTGGTGCGGCGTTGTGGACGATCTCTGGCAGTTTGGCAAACCGCGCGGCGTCGGCGGCCCGTGGAACAACACCGCCGTGCGGGCCGGCCAGCCGAGCGACCCGTACCTGATGACCGGTTACGACAAAAAATCGCTCACGCTCGCCGCCGACAAACCCGTCACCATCCGCGTCGAGGTGGACATCACCGGCACCGGTCTCTGGCGGGCTTGGCGAACACTGGAAGTTGGTCCCGACAAACCGACCGAATACCGCTTCCCTGACGCCTTCAACGCCTATTGGGCGCGTGTCGTGGCCGACCGCGATTGCACGGCCACGGCCACCTTCCGCTACGAATGAACACCATGAAACGACGCGAATTCCTGCAAACGGTCGGTGGCGGTGTCGTGGCCGCCGGAATGGTCCCCGCACTGTTGGCGGCGGCTCCCGCTGCTCGGAAAGAGGACAAGACGGCCGCCGTCAAACCGATCCCGCGATTTGGCGACGGGCGCGACTGGTTTTTCCAGAAACGATTCGGCATGTTCGTCCACTGGGGGTTGTATGCGATCCACGGGTTCCACGAGCAGGAACAATGGCGCGCCCGCGTGCCGCGTGCCGAATACATCAAACTGGCGCAACAATGGAACCCGGTAAAGTTCAACCCCGACGCCTGGCTCGACCTGATGGAGCAGGCCGGGATGAAATACATCTGCCTCACCACAAAACATCACGACGGGTTCTGCCTCTGGGACACCAAACTGACCGCGTTCAACACGATGAACACGCCCTACGGCAAGGACGTGGTGAAACAACTCGCCGACGCCTGTCATCGCCGCGGCGTGCCGCTGTGCCTCTATTACTCCATTGCCGACTGGAATCATCCAAACTATCCCAACCAGGGCCGCCACCACGAGCTTCCGCCACAGCCCGGTGACGCGCCGGACTGGATGCGATACATGGAATTCCTCAAAGGCCAGGTCCGCGAGCTTTGCACCCACTACGGCGAGATTCATGGATTCTGGTGGGACATGAACGTGCCGAAACACGTGGATCGCTCCATCAACGACATGATCCGCCGCCTCCAGCCCAACGCCGTCATCAACAACCGTGGCTTCGACGAGGGCGACTTCGGCACCCCCGAACGCGACTACGAAAAAGACGATTCCATCGGATTCGCCCGTCCAACCGAAGCCTGCCAGTCCGTCGGCACGGAAAGCTGGGGCTGGCGCAAGGACGAAGATTACTACACCGATCGCCACCTGTTCCGAAGCATAGACAAATACCTTGCCCGCGACGGCAACTACCTGCTCAACGTCGGCCCGCAACCCGACGGCCAGATCGGCCCCGCCGAGACGGCCATCCTCCAGCGCGTCGGCCACTGGTATCACTCCGTCAAAGAATCCCTCGAAAACGTGACGCCCGCCTCCACGTTGACCAGCAACCGCAACGTCCTGCTCACCCGTCGTGACAACACGCTCTACGTTCACCTCTACAAAGACCCGATCTCCGAGGCGGTGAAACTCAAACCGATCGCCCTCCTCCCGAAACGGGCAACCCTGCTCAACACCGGTTCGGCCGTCGAATGCTCGGTGGACATGGTGCCGAGCGAACACGCCGAACAGGGCCGTTACCTGCGCCTGCGCAAATTGCCCGTCAACGAACTCTGCAACACCGTGCTGGTCGTCAAACTGGAGTTTGACCGTCCCCTCGAACAGATTCTGGCCGGGACGGCAGCACCGGAAAAAATCACCGACCTGCAAAAATAACGGATCCCGCGGCCATCGAGACCGCCGAAAACCCTACGCGGCGGCCGCGCGCAATTTTTCGAGGGCGGTCCGGGCAACGGTCGCCGCATCCTGCTGCCAGTAGTTTCGGTTGAACAGCTCGATGGAGAGCGTCCCGCGAAACCCGATGGAACGCAGGTCGCGGAAAATCTCTTTCAGTGGCGCGACGCCGTCGCCGGGATAAACGCGGTGGCTGTCGGTGATGGTTTCGCGGGGCGGCTCGGCGGGATAATCGTTGACGTGGAAAACGTGGAGCCGTGCGCCGTTCAACAGAGTGAGACTGTGGAAGTCGGAGCCGCCCTTGTAAAGGTGAAACACGTCGAGCAACAAACAGGCGTTGGGATGGCCGCTCTCGATGGCGACGAATGCGGCTTCGCTGGCGCGGCTCAGCGTTTTGGAACTACCCCAGATTTCCAGTTGCGGAATCACACCCATCGTGGCGCCCAGTTCGCAGACCGCCCGGTAACGTTCGGCGGCCTTTAGAAGGCTGAAATCGCTCTGTTTGGTTGCCCCGGCAGGCGGCGCGGCAATGCGTTGGCCGCCGAGACGGGCGACGAGGTCCATGTCGCGTTTCATGGTTTCCAGACCCGCGGCACGTCTGGCGTCATCGTCCACGATCCACTCGGCGAACCCAATGGCGCTCTCAACGGTCAGGCCGCGGTCACGGATGCGTTTGGCCAGGTCATCGAGATGGCCGCCGCCTTTGACAAAGGCGTCAATCTCGCGGATCCACGGTTCGATGCCGTCGTAGCCGGTTTTGGCGGCAAGGTCCACGAGGGCGGGCAGGGGAAGTTTGTGTCCCATGAGGGTGCCGGTGTTGAGACAACAGCGGAAAGAGGTGGAAGATGGTGCCGTTGTCGGTGCGGCCCCGGTTCGGGCCATCGCTCCCGCGGCAGCGGCGGCAAGCGAGGTGGCGAGCATGGCGCGTCGGGAAATGGGCTGGTTCATAGCGGGTATCTTAGCGGGCAACGTGGCCGTGGCAACTTGAATTCGGCGCCGGCATCGGGTAAAAGGGACCATGAAATTTTTCCTGACACTTCTGTGTCTGCTCCCTTTCGCCATCTTCGCCGACGCGGCGGCGCCCTTGGAAATCCGCGATGAAATCCGCTGGCCGGAGTTTTTGGCGCGACATGATCTTGTTTGGGAAAACCTGCCATCGGCTTGGCACGAAGGGGCGTTCATCGGAAACGGGTTGTTGGGAGCGATGATTTACCGGCGCGACGACGAGGCGTTGCGGTTGGATGTGGGACGGTCGGATGTCGGTTGGCGCGGCAATCGGATTGCGATCGGGCGGTTTGAGTTGGTGCCGGGGGAGAAGATTCGGCGCGGTCAGATGCGGTTGGACCTGTGGAACGCCGAGGCGCGCGGCTCGATCAACGGCAAACTGTCGTGGCGCGCGTTTACGCACGCGGAGCAACTGATCAACGCGGTCGAAGTCGAGGGCACACCGTCGTTTGTGTTCATCCACGAACCGGTGGTGGATGCGCGCAAGTTTTACAAGAAAGAACCGATTCCGCAAAAAGATCGCCAGCCCGACCCGCGATTTGACAGCGCCGACGGCGTTTCGTGGTGCGCCCAGTCGTTTCAGGAGGGCGGCGGCTACGTGGTTGCTTGGGGACAGCGCGATCAACCGAACGGGCGGCGGATGTTTGTGTGGACGGTGGATTACGACGAGGCTGCAGCGCCCGTTCCCTCGCGGGCAGCGGAGCGCGTGCAACGGGCATTGGCGCAGGGGATGGAGACATTGGCGGCGTCACATCGGGCCTGGTGGCATGCGTGGTGGCCGAAATCATTTTTGTCGGTGCCCGACACGCGGCTGGAAAGTTTCTATTGGATTCAAATGTACAAACTCGGCAGCGCGACACGTGCCGACCGCCCGGCGATTGACCTGATGGGGCCGTGGTTTCGGACAACACCATGGCCGCGCATCTGGTGGAATCTGAACATCCAGTTGACATACTGGCCGGTGTACGCCGCCAACCGACTCGACATCGGCGAGTCGTTGACGCGGATGCTCGACCGCGGCGTATCGAATCTCGTGTTGAATGTTCCCGCCGAAATGCAATCCGACAGCGCGGGAATTGGCCGAACCTCCTGGTACGACTGCCGCGGCCAGGCGGGCCGGGAACTGGGCAACCTGACATGGGCGTTGCACAACTACTGGCTCCAGTACCGATACAGCGGGAACGAAACAATGTTGCGGGAACAGTTGTTCCCGCTGTTGAAACGGGCGGCAACCTATCTGATCCGCCACCTGAAACCGGGTGACGACGGGCGCCTGCATTTTCCCGACGACATCTCACCCGAGTACCCGCAAACCGCACCGGACACCAATTACAACCTGGCGCTGCTACGATGGGCGTTGACGACGCTGATCGCCACGGACGCGCGCCTGAAACTCAATGACCCCGCCTCGCCGCGCTGGCGGGAAACGCTCTCGCTCCTGGCGCCGTGCCCGGTGGACGACAAGACCGGCTACATGATCGGCCGCGGCGTGCCGCTGACCCAATCGCATCGGCATTTCTCGCATCTGTTGATGTTCTACCCGCTGCACCTGGAAGACCCGGATTCGCCGTCGGCGCGACCGCTGCTGGAAAAATCACTCGATCACTGGATCCATTTCGAGGGCGCTCTTCAGGGTTACTCGTTCACCGGCGCCAGCGCGATGTCCTCCTGGCTACGCCGACGCGGGCCAAACGTCGAATTGCTCGGCCAGTTCCTCGACCGCTTCGTCAAACCCAACACGATGTACCTCGAAGCTGGACCGGTCATCGAGACCCCGTTGGCTGGCGCAGCGGCAGTCCACGAAATCGTCCTGCAAAGCTGGAGCATAGAGCCGTTTGGCACGCGCATCCGTCCGTTCCCCGCCGTGCCGGATGTCTGGCGCGACGCGACGATCCACAACATGCTCGCCGAAGGCGCGTTTCTCGTTTCCGCTGCGCGACGCGAGGGCCGAACACGCTGGGTACGGGTCACCAGTCTTGCGGGCAACCCGTGTCGGGTGGAAACGGGATTGGAAGGGCCGGTGGCGGCATCGGGCGCCCGCCCGTTCGCCGTCACGACAGAGCCGGACTCGAATGGGCGGATGATCACCACCGTGGACCTTCGCAAAGGCGAGTCGGTACTGCTGTATCCCGTCCAACAACCGCCATCACGCGACGATCTGGCGGTCGCCGCGGTCGCACCCCAGCCGGATAGGTTGAACTGGTTCGGTTCGCGCAAAACGCCGCCCATCAAGGCCCGGACGGATGGCAGTTTCGTCTTGGAAGCCACAACGGCCGCGTTGCACGGCGAGAAGTTCGTAATCAATCGCCGCGGCCAGACCCCGAACATCGGCGGTTGGATGAAAGAGGATGGCTGGATTTCGTGGAACGTGCGGATCGAGAAACCGACAACGTTCCGCGTGCGACTGGTGTACGCCACGCCGCGCGACACGACCAAACTGCGCCTGGCGCTGGAGAAAGACGGCGAACCGATCGCCTGCGCCGACGTGACACTGCCCAAAACCGGCTCCTACGAGACCTTCCGCGAGACCGATGCCGGAACACTCGTGGTCGGGACTGCGGGCGATTGTCTTTTTACCGTCCGTTCGGGCGATGGACGGGCGCCGCTGGTGAACATCGAACGGGTTGACCTCTCTCCGGCGCGGCAGTAAAAAACAAACAACCACAACGCGGGAGGACGAGCCATGAAACAGATGAGTCGTCGGCAGTTCGTGTCGGCGTGCGCTGCATGCGCCGCGTGCGCCATGGGCGGGCGAACCTGGGCGGAGGAAGCGCGGAGACCAAAAGTGCGGCTGGTGTTTTGCGAGACCCCCAACGACAAGCCGATCTGGCCAAATATCGGCTACGATTTCGAGGCCCGACGCAAACAGATTCTCAACCTCCTGGACTGCCAATGCCCGGAAGTGGAGTTTCTGCCGTCCTGTCTGAACAATGACCCGAAACAAGCCGACGAACTGCTCCAGCACGACGCCGAAGTGGACGGCTACCTGCTCTGCGTCCAGGGGCTTGGCTGGAACAACGACCTCGTCAAACTCAGCGCCACGGGCAAACCGACCCTGATCGTGGACAACCTGTTCGGCGGCTCGGGAAAGTTCCTCACCCAGCTTCCGACAATCATGAAATCCGGCAAGCCCGTGGATTGGGTAAGTTCCTCCAACGACACCGATATCGCGACATCGGCGCGCCAGTTCGTCGTTGCCGTGAAAGAAAAAAGCGCCGCCGCCTTTCGCGCCGCCCGCCGCAAAAACACGCCGTCCGTCTCGGACTGGTCCTACAAGGCGGACGCAGTGAAAACGCCCGACATGGACACGGCGCTCAAACAGTTCAAAGAAACCCGCCTGCTGGTCGTCGGTGGCGGCTGGGGCGGCGACGCCTTTCGCCAGGCCAGCAAGGAAGTTACCGGCGTCGAGTTCCTCCCGATCCGGTTCGAAGAGTTGGCCGACGCCTATGAAAAAGCGGACACCAACGCCGCCAAAGAATTCGCCGAACAATGGGCCGGCGGCGCGCAGAAAATCGAGGCCGTCACACCACAGACCCTCGAAAACTCCGGCAAAATGTACGTGGCCATGAAACAACTGCTCGACAAACACCAGGCCCGCGGCATCAGCATCAACTGCCTCGGCGGATTCTACGGCGGTCACCTGAAAGCCTACCCCTGCCTCGGATTCTCCCAGCTCAACAACGACGGCCTGGTCGGCGGCTGCGAAGCCGACCAAATGTCGGCGTTGACCATGGCGGTAATGGGGACGCTGACGGGACGGCCCGGCTACATTTCCGACCCCGTTATTGACACCTCCCGCCACGCCATCATCTACGCGCATTGCGTGGCCATGACCCGCCCATTCGGACGCAACGGCGGTTCCAATCCGTACCAGATTTTGACGCACTCCGAAGACCGCAAAGGCGCCTCGATCCGTTCGTTGTTGCCATCGGGTTACCTGACGACAACCCTGGAGATCAACCCGCAATCCCGACAGGTGTTGTTCCATCAGGCCAAAACCATTGGAAACAACCTCAGCGACATGGCCTGCCGCACAAAACTGGAAGCGGTTATCAAAGGTGACCTGGAGAAACTGACCGAAAACTGGAGCATGGGTTGGCACCGGGTCACCTTCTACGGCGACCTCCGTCCGCATGTCGAGGAACTCTGCCGCCGACTCAACCTCAAACTGGTGGAGGAAGCATGAAACCGATCTTCGTCATCCTGATGAGCCTGACAACAGCTGCTGTCGCACTGGCGGAACCTGTGCCATTCGACACGTACGACGGCTATTTCGTCTCCAACCGGTTCGAGCCGGACGCGCCGACCTCATTCGTGGCGCTGGCCGACCAGAAGGCGTTTGACAATGTCTTCGGCGTCGCCTTTGTCATGCGCGACCAATCCCATCGCCTCCCGCCTGACGTCTTTCAAACACGCCTTGTCGTGGCAGCCATCCACCGGGGCAGGGCGGTGGTCACCTACAAGGTCGAGACCGTTTCAGCAGAAGCAAAAACGCTGGTCGTCCGCTACACCACCCAATCGGAACCACACCCCACCGCCGAGTTCGCCTGCCCGCTCATCCTCTCCGTGGCCAAGGGCGAATATAACGCCGTCCGATTCGTCGAGAATGGGAAAACCGTCAAACAACTGCCCCTGACAGGCACAACCATCCGCAACGGAAAAACAACATGAAAATCTTGACTCCATACCTTCTGATGACACTGACCGCCGCCGCGCTGGCGGCCGACAAACCCGCGACGCCTCCCGTCCCGCCGCCGACGCTGGCCGATGTGGCGTACGGCAAACATCCAAAACAGGTCCTTCATTTCTGGAAGGCAGAATCGGCTGTGCCGACGCCGTTGTTGTTTTTCATCCACGGCGGCGGCTGGACCGGCGGCAACCGCATGAGTGGACTGGGCGGTCTGTTACCGGTGATGTTGAGCAATGGCATCTCGGTCGTCTCGATTGAGTACCGGTTCATCGGCGAAGCGACCGCCGACGGCGAAAAACCGCCCGTGCGCGGCCCGTTGCGCGATGCGGCGCGGGCGCTCCAATTCGTCCGAAGCAAGGCTGCCGAGTGGAACATTGACAAGACGCGCATCGGCGCCTCGGGCGGCTCGGCGGGTGCGTGTTCCAGTCTCTGGCTGGCGTTTCATCCCGACCTGGCCGAAGCGGACAGCCCCGATCCCGTCGCCCGACAGTCCACGCGACTGTGGTGTGCCGCCGTGAGCAGCGCGCAAACCACGCTCGACCCGCAACAGATGAAAGAATGGACGCCCAACAGCCGCTATGGCGGCCACGCATTCGGATTCAGCGGCGACAAAGAGAAGAAAATCTCCCAGTTCGAGGCTTTTTTGGCCGGGCGCGAGAAGGTTTTGCACTGGATCGCCGAGTACTCGCCTTATGCGCTGGTCACCGCCGATGACCCGCCGATTTATCTCCATTACGGTACCCCTCCCGCGCTCGGTAATGAACAGAAAGACCCGACTCACACGGCCAATTTTGGCGTGAAATTGCAGGAAAAATGCAGAAGTGTCGGCGTCGAGTGCGAACTGGTCTATCCCGGCGCGCCCGACGTGAAGCATCCCACGGTTGCTTCCTACCTCATCGAGAAACTCAAAGCCCCGACAAAATAGTGTTCCGAATCCTCCTCAGCGCGTTACTGTTGCCAGTGGCGATTTTGCGAGCCGCAGAGGAGATGAACACGCCTGACGCGCTGGTGCCGCGGGCGGAGGATTACACGTTGCTTTGGTGGGCCGATGGACCGCCGCGGGTTTTCAAAAGCGAGTCGTCGCCGGTTTCCGAAACGCTCTGTTTCCAGTCCGGCTTGTGGGGGTTGGCGTTCGACACAAAACGCGTGCGTGTGTTGCGGGCCGGCAAGTGGCCAAAACCGATGACATTGGAAAAGGCGGTGCAACCCGGTCGCGCGGCGCTGGCGGAGTTGCCATCGGTCGAGTGGGATTGCGCGGTGGTGGTCAATGGACGGCGGTTCACGTGTGTTGGGCACATGGAACCCAGGGACGAGTTTTTGCAGACGGTGCGGTTCGTCGAGAGCGGTCGTGTTTTTCAGCGTGTAGTGATTGAGGGATTGAAGTTCAGCGATGGCGGCGGCAAGGAGTGGGACGGCATTGCGCGGCTTGAAATCTCGGCGTGGCCCGACCGCCTGTCGTTTCGGATGGAATCCGTTTCCGATGTCACCTTGGAGTTACGGATGGATGATCAGCGCGTTTCCGGTAAGAACAACGTTCGGCTCGAAAGGTTCAGCGAAAGTTTCCCGGCACAAGTGGAGTCGGAGTTGAAGGTTGGGTTTGACGAGGGGTTGGGTTGCCACACGCTCGCGTTGCCAGAGTCACCGTGGAGCAACGCCAACGGCACCTACTACCCGGCGGAACATCTCGACCGATTGGATCGCTGGCGGGTCACGGTGCGCAATGACTCCGAGCGTCCGGCGGTGGCTCGTCTCATGTTCACGCAGCAGCGTCACCTGCCGATCACCGGTTTCACGCCGATGCTGTGCGATGCCGACGGTGCGCCCACCGGTGTGCCGGTGCAGCTTTCCAAGAATTGGCACCGTCGTCCGGAGAAAGGCGTGTTGCCGCACGAAGGCCCGTGGTTCCACGGGTTTGCGATGGTGCGGCTGCCGCCGAAGGCAAAACGCGAGTTCTGTTTCCAGATGGTCTATGCGCGCTACGGCGGAGTCTTTGCGGCGTCGCACGCGCAGCTTTGCCTGATTGGCTGGGGGCATAATCAATTCTGGGACCAGGCCGCCATTGGCAGCTTCGGCGAAACCATCTGCTTCGAGCCGGGCCGGGTACAACGGCGGTGTTTCATTGATGACGTGCGTCCACTGATGACATTGCCGCACGACACTTCCGCGAAACCGTGGGGCTGGGCGGAGAACTGCGGCGGCGGCGATTTCCTGATGTGGCAGGACGAACAGGGGCGCTACCAACCAATGCGCGCCACACGCACCGATTACTGTGCCCACGGGCCGTGCCTGACGCAGGTGCGTTACACGGAGGAATCACCGGGGGGCGAATTGTCTGCGCGCATGGACGTCTCGCTGCCGCGCAGCGACGATTATGTGCGCGCTTTCATGCGGCTCCGTTACGACGTTCATCGCCCGTTGCGCTGGCAACGACTGGCGTTCTTCCAACTCGGCTCCGACTTCTACAACGAGACACCCTCGCGCCGCGTCGCTCTCGGTGACGCCGTCGGCCTGCGCGAAGAATGGGAACCGCAACGCGCTCAGGATGTGTATGACCGCGCCGGCGTGCCGCTGAGCGGCCCGCAACCGTGGTTGTCCATCCACGGACTTGATCGCAACGCACTTCGCCCTGGTCAGGCGGCTGCCAGTCGAGGGTTCATCGTGCGCGCCTGGCGGGCTGTGCTCGGCGGCAAACGTGTCGCCTTGCCACATGCCTCGTTCTTTTGCACTGAGCGGGGAAAGGGTAATCACCGCATCCTCGCCGAACTTGCTCCGCCCCCCGGAATCAAGGAATTACGCCCTGGTGATTTCGTGGAGGCCGACCTGGAACTCGTCGTCTTCCCTGCCGACGTAACCGCCTATTACGGACCGAACAAGCATTTTCAAGAAACCTTTACGCGTGATGCCGATACCTGGCGCCTCGTCGAGCGCGAAGCCTCCGGTAACGATCTAAAAGTTCGGGCGCATCGCGGCACCGTGATCAATCCGTATCCGTTGGTTGTCGCGGTGGACGACCGTCAGCGTGCGGAAATTACGGTACGCGGCGGACTCGGTTATGTGCCCGTCACCTTCACTGGCTTGTCGCAGCCACGCGGCTACCGGCTGTTTGTGGATGACAAGCCCCTGGATCAAAGCGTCCACGGAAACGATTTCTGGCAGACCGATTACATCCCCGGTTCCGAATGTTTTCAAATCACATTCAATGTCCTCCCAACCGGTAAGCGTCCTCACACGCTTCGTCTGACGAGAACACCATGAAAAACACCTCGCTCATTACCCTCACGGCCCTGTTGTTGGCGCCGTTTGCCACGGCGGAAACAAAACAACCCAACATTCTCCTTATCGTCGCCGATGACCTCGGCTGGCGCGATGTGGGATGGCACGGCGGACCGTTCAAAACGCCGAACCTCGACCGGCTCGTCGCGGCTGGCGTGGAACTTGACCGTCATTACGTGCAACCGGTCTGCACACCGACGCGAGCGGCTTTGTTGTCGGGACGCTGGACCGGTCGTTGGGGGCCGCAGGCACTCGCGCCCTCCAACCTCCGCACCTTCCCGCCCGGCGCGACGACGCTGGCCACCGCGTTGAAAGAGGCCGGTTACTCGACCTATCTGGCAGGCAAATGGCATCTCGGTTCGCGTCCCGAATGGGGGCCGAATCATTATGGATTCGATCACAGCTACGGCTCGCTGGCCGGCGCGGTGGACCCGTGGACGCATCACTACCGCAAAGGCCCGTACATGAAAACCTGGCATCGCGACGGCACATTGCTCGACGAGGAGGGCAACGCCACCGAACTGGTCGCCAAACAGGCTGTCGAATGGATCCGCGCCAAACAACAACCGTGGTTCATCTACGTGCCGTTCCAGGCCGTTCACATCCCGATTGACGCGCCCGAAACCTACAAACGCCTCTACGACGGCCAGAGCGACGCCATGCAACGTTACGGCGGGTTCGTCTCGCAGATGGACGCCAAGGTCGGCGAGTTCATCGCCGCACTGGAGCAGACCGACCAGCGTGCCAACACCCTTGTCATTTTCACCTCCGACAACGGCGGCACGCCCGCCCTCGCCAATTCCTACGACGGCAACACGCCACCCTTGAAAGAGGCCGTCAGCAGCAACCTCCCGTTGCGCGGTCACAAGGGACAACTTTACGAAGGTGGTTGCCGCGTCCCGGCCTTCGTCAACTGGCCGGGCACGCTCGCGCCGCGCAAACTCACCGCGCCATTGCATGCCGCCGATTGGATGCCGACCCTGACCAAACTCGCCGGCTGGAAACCGGCCACGCCGCCAAAGTTCGACGGATTGGACATCTGGCCGCTGTTGACCGGCGCCACCGAAACACCGCCACCACGCACCATCTACATCCCGATGCAGGGCGGCGCCGCCGTGCTCGACGGCGACTGGAAACTGATTGTTCGCAAAAACGGCAAAACGGAATTGTTCCGCATCACCGCCGATCCGTACGAGAAAAACGATCTCGCCGCCGCCGAGCCCGACCGGGTCGCGGCGTTGCAGGCGAAACTGGCGGAACTACGCCGCGACGATCTGACCGAACTGCCTGCCGACCTGAAAGACATCGCTCCGTGAACATGAGACCACTTCTCTGCCTGTTGTTTTCCATGATCGGCGCCGCCATGACGCTCGCTGAGAAACCCAATCTCGTCGTGATCATGACCGACGAACACAACTTCCGCACGCTCGGCTGTTACCGGGCGCTGCTACCCAAGGAACAGGCGTTCGTCTGGGGCGACGGCATCGCCGTCGAAACGCCACACATTGACTCCATTGCCAAAAACGGCCTGCTCTGCGACCGGTTCTATGCCGCGTCGCCCGTTTGCACGCCGTCGCGGGCGGCGTTCTTCTCCGGGCGTTACCCGCAAAACACCGGCGCCTGGAGCAACGATCACCCGATGAACGACGACGTGGTAACGTTTGCCGAAACGCTTCGACGCAACGGCTACACAACCGGCTATGCCGGCAAATGGCATCTTGACGGCAAGGCCAAACCCGGCTGGGCGCCCGCGCGTCGGTTCGGTTTCGATGACAACCGTTACATGTTCAACCGCGGCCACTGGAAACAACTCGAAGACACCCCCGATGGCCCGCGCGTAAAAGACACCGCCAGCCGTAGCGTCAAGGGCGCCGACGCCCAGTCGTTCACCACCGATTTCCTCGCCGACAAAACGGTTGCCTTCATCCGGGCGCACAAAGGCGAGCCATTCTGTTTTGTCTTGAGCATCCCCGATCCACACGGCCCCAACCTCGTTCGCCCACCATACGACACGATGTTCGATCATCTCTCGTTTCAACGCCCTGTCTCGGCGCGGGGCAGGGGGGGCATGGAAGACATGAGCCGCTACTTCGGCATGGTGAAGTGCATTGACGACAACGTCGGCAAAATCCTCGCCGCCCTGCGCGAAACGGGCGTGGCCGACCGTACCCTCGTCGTGTTCACCGCCGACCACGGTGACATGTGCGGTGAACACGGCCGCGTCAACAAAGGCGTCCCACTGGAAGCCTCCGCCCGCATCCCGTTCCTGCTCTCCTACCCTGGCAAAATCAAACCAGGCACCGTCATCCACCAGGCCCTCAGCAACACCGACTTCAAACCCACTCTCCTCGGCCTGCTCGGCCTCCCACGCGATACCCGCGACGAAGGCCGCGATGCCTCCGCGCTCTTCCTCACCGGCGTCCCTCCCGACGGCTGGAAAAACATCGCCTTCTCCCGCCATGCCGGCGGCGACTGGTTGATGGCCGCCAGCAGCCGCTACAAACTCATCGTTTCCACCGATACCGCCCCGTGCCTGTTTGATCTCGAAACCGACCCGTTTGAGATGTCGAACATTTTCTCCGCCCCCGGCTCGCGCGAGACGGTGCGCGACCTGGCGCGGGCATTGTTGGATTATTCGCGACGTTACCGGGACGCCTACGCGGCGCAACCCGCTATCCGGGCCGATCTCGCCTGGTGCACCGACGGCGACGGGCCGTACACGCCGCCCCAACGCGAGGTAGGGAAGGGGAAGAAAAAGCGAGTTGGCGATGATGACGACGACAAATAGCCTGCGCTGGACGGCTCGCCAAGACCATGTTCACGGCGGGACCTGACTCGTCCAAGTCGGTGGCGTGGTTTGCAGCTCGCGATACCGACAAGCACGGCTATCGCAACGAAGGTGAGTACACGCGCGATTTCGTGCCAAATTCGCCAAGCAATACGCCGACGTAAAAAAACGCACGCAAATGAGGGCGATGATATGTGATGTTCCTGCTGAAGCAAATTCCGTTGGCATCGTCCAAAAGAGACCATGATGAGCAAGTTATCTCACTGTTTGTTGATGCTGGCCATGACCATGGCTGTGGCAGATGGCGTTGAACCCATTCCCGCGTTCAGCAAAGGTGCGCGGATTCTGTTTCAGGGCGACTCGATTACCGACGGGAATCGAGGACGTTCCACCGACCCGAACCACATTCTCGGCCACGGTTACGTGTTCATCATTGCGGCTCGTCATGGCGAAGCCTTCCCGGAGTTGAATCTCGATTTCATGAACCGAGGAGTCAGCGGCAACACGGTGCTCGATTTGGAGAAACGCTGGCAAAAAGACACCCTTGACCTGAAACCCGACCTGCTCAGTATTCTTATCGGCGTGAACGATCACGGCAGAGGCGTAGCACTCGATCAGTACGAGCAGGTGTACGACAAACTACTGGCCGACGCGCGGGCAGCGAACCCGCGTCTCAAGCTTGTGTTATGCGAACCGTTTGGGCTGCCCGTCGGACGTTGCCGGGACGGATGGGAAGCGCGCAACGCTGCGCTTGCAAAACGACGCGAGATTGTCGCCCGTCTTGCCGCCAAATACGGCGCGGCCCTGGTGAGGTTTCAGCACGTTTTCGACGAGGCCGTGAAACGTGCCCCTGCCGATTACTGGATCTGGGACGGCGTGCATCCAACCTACCGCGGCCATCAACTCATGGCCGACGAATGGGAACGCACCGTTCGCGCCTTCTGGCCCAAAGGAGATAAATGAAACGAACCGCATCGACACTTCTCTCCATCCTGTTGCTGGCTTCGCTTCATGCCACCGAGCCCAACCCATCACGCCGGCCAAACATTCTCGTCATCCTCGCCGACGATTACGGCATCATGGATGTTGGCATCGAGGGCAGCACGTTCTATGAGACGCCGCGGATTGACGCGCTGGCCCGCAGCGGTATGCGATTCACGCAAGCCTATGCCAATTGCCAGGTCTGCAGCCCATCACGCGCCAGCCTCCTGCTTGGCCAATATCCCACCCGACACGGCATCACCGATTACCTCGAAGCCGACGTCGGCGAAACCTTTGCCCGAAAACGCCACACCCGGTTGTTGCCCGCCGATTACATTCGTAACCTGCCCGCCGCGGATACCACCCTCGCCGAAGCGCTGAAACAGGCCGGTTACGCGACCTTCTTCGCGGGCAAATGGCACCTGGGCAACAAAGGTTCCTGGCCGGAAGATCACGGCTTCGACATCAACAAAGGCGGCTGGGAGGCCGGCACCCCCATCGGCGGCTACTTCGCCCCGTGGCAAAATCCCAACCTGCCCAGCGGACCGCCCGGCGAATCACTCGCACAACGACTGGCCACCGAAACCATCGCCTTCATCCAGCAACACAAAGATAAACCCTTCCTCGCCTACCTCTGCTTCTACGACGTCCACGGACCACTCCAAACCACCAAACCACTCTGGAACAAATACCGCCAGAAAGCCTCCCAAAAACCTCCCCCCGGCGAACGCTTCAAACTCGACCGAACACTGCCCGTTCGCATGATGCAGGACCATCCCGTCTATGCCGGCATGATCGAAAACATGGACACCGCCGTGGGCCGCGTCGTGAATTGCCTCGACGAATTGGGACTGGCCGACAACACCATCGTCATTTTCACCAGCGACAACGGCGGGGTTTGCTCCGGCGACAGCTACAGCTCCTCCCAATTGCCCTACCGCGGCGGCAAAGGCCGCCAATGGGAAGGAGGCCTCCGCGTTCCCCTCTACATCCGCATCCCCGGCCTCACCCGCCCCGGCAGCCTCTGCGACACGCCCGTCATCGGAATGGACCTCTATCCCACACTCCTCCAACTGACCGGCACGCCTCTGCCCCCGACACAACCCGTGGACGGTGTCAGCCTGGTTCCTCTGCTGCGGGGCGAATCCATCGCGCCGCGTCCGCTCTTCTGGCACTACCCCCACTACGGCAACCAGGGTGGCGAACCCTCCTCCATCATCCGGCGCGGCGACTGGAAACTCATTCACTACTGGGAAGACAACCACAACGAACTGTACCACCTGCGCGAGGACATCGGCGAACAACACGACCTCGCGACAAAAGAAACCGAACGCGCCGCCCAACTCTGGAACGAACTCCATGCCTGGCTCCAACAAACCGGCGCCAAAATCCCGCAACCCAATCCCGACTACCAGGACACCTGGGCCGAGCAACACCGAAAAACCGCCCTGACCATCAAGGAACGCCTCGAAAAAACACACGCCGATTATCTCCGCCCCGACTGGCAACCTGATCCCACCTGGTGGAAGAGCCTTGTGACAAAAGACTGAACGGCCACGCCTGACTGAACCGGCCGCCTTTGCCGCAACGACAGACGCCTCTTGCAAATTGCTTGCAAGCGCGAACGCCTCTTCGCATCATGCGTAGCCGAATGAAATCCACGGCAAACAACGACAGCAAATGAACTGGCTCCAACGACTCGGCTATCGGCGGGCGGCGCTGGCGTTGTGGGTTGTCGCCCTGCTGGCGATCACGGCAATGGTCGTTGCCCGCCCCGAAAAACGCACCTTGATCCCCCTGTACCGCGAGGCCTCACTGAACTGGCTCGCCGCCGAAACCTTGTACCAGGGGCCGGGCGGAATGAATTATCTGCCCTGTTTCGCGCTGCTGTTCATGCCCGTGGCGGTGTTGCCCACGCCGGTGGCCGACCTGACCTGGCGCTACCTGATGGCGGCTTTGCTCATCAGCGGCCTGTGGCGACTGTCGCGCGCCATCAGCGAGGACGGCGCCGAACGTCGGTTCCTGATCGTCACGGCGCTGACCATGCCATTGTCGCTCGGCGTCCTCCGCAACGGCCAGGCCAATGGCATGATTGCCGCGTTGACCTTGCAGGCCGCCGCGGCGCTGGCGCGACGGCAGTGGACGCCGGCCACGATCTGGATGACACTGGCGCTGGCGGTGAAACCGCTCGGCGTGGTGTTCCTCGGCCTGGCGGCGGTAATGTATCCGCCACTGCGGTGGCGGGCGATCATCGGCGTGGCGGCGCTGGCGGCGTTTCCCTTCCTGTTCGCCGCGCCATCGTATGTGATCGGCCAGCACCGGGAGTTTCTGGACAACATCCGCGCCTGTTCCCAGGTGAGCGAACACCGGTTTGCCGACATCAACGGCATCGTCCGCACATTCGGCGCCGAATTGCCCGCGCGCGCGGCGACGCTACTGCGCGCGGCGGCGGGCGCGGCGACGCTCGCTTTGTGCTGGCTCGGCTGGCGGCGGCTGCAAGAGCCTTGGCGGGCGTTGTGGCTGTACACGCTGGCCACGGTGTATCTGATGCTGTTCAATCCGATGAACGAGACCAACAGTTATGTGATTGTGGTGCCCGCGCTGGCGTTTGGCGCCGAACGGGTTTTGGCGCGGCCTTCGACCGCCGTGACCGGGTGGCTCTTGATCGGACTGGTGGTGGCAGTGAGCCTGTTCGCCCCCTTACGCTCGAATTTCAAACTGTTTTGGTACCCGACAATGACCGTGCTGTTTCTGGGAATCCTGGCGTCGCTGGTGTTCCGCCGTAAACTGGAGACGACCCCATGAGCGCGCCGTATGTGAGTTTCCTGTTGCCGTGCTACAACGAGGCGAGTGTTTGGCCCGAAACCTATCGGCGCGTCAGGGCGGTGGGTGAAGCGTTGGGAAGACCGTACGAAATCGTGGCCGTCAACGATGGTTCCACGGACGAAACGTTGGCGCTGCTGCTGGCGTGCGCGCAAAACGATCCCGCGATGGTAGTGGTGGATTTGTCGCGAAACCACGGGCACCAACTGGCGCTCTCGGCGGGATTGCAATACTGCACCGGCCAGAGAGTGTTGATTATGGACGCCGATTTGCAGGACCCGCCCGAACTGTTGCCAGAAATGATGAAATTGATGGATGAAGGAGCCGACGTGGTGTATGCGCAACGACGGAGCCGTCCAGGAGACGAGTCCTGGAAACGGGCGGCGTGCGCGCTGTTTTATCGGTTGCTGAGCCGCCTCTCGGACGTGCCGGTGCCGTTGGACACGGGAGATTTCCGCTTGATTTCGCGGCGGGTGGCGGACCTGATCCGGCAGATGCCCGAACATCACCGGTTCATCCGGGGAATGGTCAGTTGGGTTGGATTCAAACAGGTGCCCTTTCTCTATGACCGCGACAAACGGTTTGCCGGCGAGACAAAATATCCGCTGGGACGGCTGGTCCGGTTGGCGCTGGATGGTCTGGTGGCCTCCTCCACCCGGCCGCTGGCGCTGGCGAGTTATGCGGGAATGTTTTTTGCGGCGCTGAGCGGTGTGTTCATTTTATATGCGCTCTACTCGTGGGCCTTTGTCGGGCAAACACCGCAGGGATGGGCGAGCCTGATGATCGTCGTCACCTTGCTGGGAAGCGTCCAGTTGTTCGTGTTGGGAATCGTCGGCCAGTATCTGGGGCGAATCCACGAACAGGTGCGCGGGCGTCCCTTGTTTATTGTGCGACAAGTGGTCCACGGAGGAAACAAAACAAACAACTAATCGCATCATGGAAAAACTCATTCAAAAAGCCGATGTCCTGCTGGAAGCCCTGCCGTATATCCAGCGGTTTCGCGGTTCAACGTTTGTGGTCAAATACGGCGGCAGCTTCATGGACTCGCCCGATCCGAAGGTACGCAGCGGCGTCGCGGCGGACATCGTGTTCCTGGAAGCTGTCGGCATCAACCCCGTTGTCGTCCACGGCGGCGGCAAAGCCATCACGAAAGCGATGGAAGCCGCCGGCATCAAAGCGAACTTCATCAAAGGAATGCGCGTCACCGACGAACCGACCATGAAAGTGGTGGAAGATGTTCTCTTCCACGTCATCAACCGCGAAATCGTCGAGATGATCCAGAAACTCGGCGGCAAAGCCCGCAGCTTCAACGGACGCGACGTTTTTCGCTGTCGCAAACTCGTGCAGGACGACGCGGACCTCGGATACGTCGGCGAAGTTGTCCACGTCGAAACCGAGGCGTTGAAAAAATGCCTCAGAGCCGAGGTCACACCAATCATCAGCCCCATCGGCCTCGGCATCGAGGATGGCCACGCCTACAACATCAACGCTGACGTGGCGGCGGCAAAACTGGCCATGGCCATCGGCGCGCGCCGTCTCGTGTTCATGAGCGACGTGCCCGGTCTGCTGCGCGACCCGAAAAATCCGGCCACGCTAATCTCGCATCTCGAAACGAAGGAAGTTGCCGAGCTAAAGGCCGCCGGCGTGATTGACAAAGGAATGATTCCGAAAGTGGACAGCGCCGTCGATGCCGTTCACGCCGGCGTACATCGCGTCCATTTCGTGGATGGACGGGTGCCTCACAGTGTGTTGCTGGAAATCTTCACCGACAAGGGCGTCGGCACCGAAGTGGTCAACTGAACCGTCGGAAGTACGGTCGGATGCGCGGGACGTATGGAGACAGTCAATCCATCCTCCCGTCCGCCGCCGACGACGGTTCTGTTCCTCCATGTATCCAGCAAACGCGACGCACGTGCCCGGTATGCGGGGCGGACGCTCATCGCCATGGAACGACGATGGCAAGACCGTTGGCCGCCTGCTTTGCGATTCGAGCCAGGCGCTCAAAATCCTTGCAACCGCACTCCGCTAGCCGCATCATGCCCGCTTATGAGTAAAGCGCAGGAAATCATTGAATTATTTGACCAATATGTCATGCCCACCTACGGGCGGTATCCCCTCGTATTCACGCGAGGACAGGGAACCCGCGTCTGGGATGCCGACGGCAGGGAATACCTCGATTTTGGCGGCGGAATCGCCGTCAACGTGCTTGGCCATGCCGCCCTGGCCGATGTCCTCGCCCGACAGGCCAGCCTTCTCGTTCACTGCTCCAACCTCTACTACACCGAGCCGCAGGGACAATTGGCCAAAAAACTGGTCGAACTGGTCGGCATTCCGGGCAAATGTTTCTTCTGCAACTCCGGCGGCGAAGCCAACGAGGCTCTCTACAAACTCGCCCGCAAATTCGGCCATGAAACAGGCCGCTACGAGATCCTCACGTTTCTCAACAGCTTTCACGGGCGGACCCTCGCCGGCATCAGCGCCACGGGACAGGACAAGGTCAAAAAAGGTTTCGAGCCGATGGTGGACGGATTCCGACACGTGCCATTCAACGACCTCGACGCGGTCGCCTCGGCCATCGGACCGAAAACCGCGGCCATCTTGCTGGAACCCATCCAGGGCGAAAGCGGTATCACCCCTGCCAAAGCGGAGTTCCTGCGCGGGTTGCGACGGCTTTGCGACGAGCGCGGATTGTTGTTGATGTACGACGAAGTGCAGTGCGGCATCGGGCGGACGGGCGAGTTCTGCGCCTGGCGCGCCATCGCGCCGGAGGTGACGCCGGATGCGATGTCCTGGGCGAAAGGATTGGCGGGCGGTTTCCCCATCGGTGCCATCTGGACACGCAAACCCTACGCCGACCTGCTCGGCCCCGGCTCGCACGCATCCACCTTTGGCGGCACGCCGCTGGCGTGCGCGGTGGCATTGGCTGTGATTGAGAAACTGCAGAAAGAAAACCTCATGACCAATGCTCGCCACCTCGGCGCCTATTTCATGGACAAACTTCGCGCCATCCCGGCGGTCAGGGAAGTGCGCGGCCTCGGCCTGATGATCGGGGTGGACACCGATCAGGAAAACAAACCGCTAATCACCAAAATGGCCGCCCACGGCCTCTTGGCCGTGCCGGCGGGAACCCGGACCGTGCGGTTCCTGCCACCGTTGAACATCACAAGGGCCGAAGTGGACGAGGCATTGACAAAATTCACACAAGCATTGGGTGACACATGAAACATCTGTTGACGATTGAACAACTCAGCCCGGCCGAAATCAACGAAGTGCTGGCCTTGAGCCACAGCATGAAAACCGCCCGCGGCAAACCGGCCAAAAACCTGCCGCTCGCAGGTCAAACCTGGGGGCTGATCTTCACCAAGGCAAGCACACGGACGCGGGTCAGCTTCGAAGTGGGAATCCGCGAACTGGGCGGTTCCTCGCTCTACCTGTCGGCCAACGACATCCAGTTGGGACGCGGTGAAACCGTGGCCGACACCGCGCGCGTGTTGTCCCGATACCTGCACGGCGTCATCATCCGCACCTTTGCCCAGGAGGACGTGGAAGAGTTTGCCGCCTGCGGCTCCATCCCCGTTATCAATGCGCTCACCGACGACGAACATCCCTGCCAAATCCTGGCCGACCTGTTCACCATTCAGGAGAAACTCGGCTCGCTGAAAGGCAAACGAATCACCTTCGTCGGCGACGGCGCCTGCAACGTGGCCCGCTCGTGGATCTTTGCCGCTGCCAAAACAGGGATGATCCTGACAATCGCCTCCCCCCACGGCTATCAACCCCGTCCCGCTCTGCTGGCCCGCGCCGGCGGCGAAATCCACGTCACCGAAGACATCCAGACTGCTGCCAAGGATGCCGATGTCCTCTACACCGACGTATGGGTCTCGATGGGGAAAGAGGGCGAAGCCGTGGACCGTCTCCGTATCCTTGCCCCGTACCAGCTCAACGCCGCGGTGGCCGCTCTGGCAAAACCCAACGCCCTCGTCATGCACTGCCTGCCGGCCTATCGCGGCAAGGAAATCAGCGCCGAACTGCTCGACGCAAACCACCAGACCATCTTCGACCAGGCCGAAAACCGTCTCCACACCCAAAAAGCCATCCTCACGTTACTGACAAAACGGTGAAGCCAACCCGGCTCCAGCACAGCTTGCGCGCAGCCGCCCTGGGGCTGCTGACAAACGGGCTGTTGGCCACGATCAAACTGACGGCAGGAATCGTCGGACACTCGTACGCGCTCATTGCCGACGCCATTGAATCCGCGATGGATGTTTTCAGTTCCCTCATTGTCTGGCGCGGAATGGTGGTCGCCAGTCGCCCGGCGGACACGGGGCATCCCTACGGCCACGGAAGAGCCGAAACATTGGCGGCGGCGGCAGTGGCCTTGATGTTGTTGGGAGCGGCCGCAGTCATCCTCTATCAGTCCATCCGCGAAATCATCGAACCGCATCAGGCTCCCGCGCCATTCACCCTGCTGGTGCTGCTCGGCGTCGTGCTGGTTAAAGAAGGATTGTTCCGCGTTGTTGACCGTATCGGCACACAGATCGAGAGTGCAGCCGTGACAACCGACGCCTGGCATCATCGCAGCGACGCCATCACCTCGGCGGCGGCAGCGCTGGGCATCAGCGTCTCGTTGATCGGCGGGCCGCGGTACGCGACAGCGGACGAATGGGCGGCGATTTTCGCCTCCGCCATTATCGCGTTCAACGGCTGGCGATTGTTGAAAGCGCCTCTGAAGGAGTTGATGGAGGCCGAGCCGTCCGGTGACGTAATCTTGCGGGCGCGCGCCACAGCCGCCCGCGTGACAGGCGTCAAAAAGGTCGAAAAATGCCGCGGCCACAAGATGGGATACGGTTATTTTTTGGAAATGCACATCGAAGTGGACGGCACCATGTCGGTTCGCCAGGCCCACGAGGTGGCCCATCGCGTCAAGGACGCCGTGCAATCGGCATTGCCGCGCGTGAATAACGTGACCGTGCATATTGAACCGTTCACCGAAACGACTCCATGAAACAGCTTCTGCGCGAGTTGTTCCAAAACGCCGCCGCCGTGTTGCGCCAACGGTTCCGTCTTTGGCTCGCGCTGGTACTGGTGGCGGCAGCCAGCAGCGCCGTCTTGTTTCCGAAGGACGACGACTGGCTTCGTTGGTGGCGCGCCCGTCGTACCGCGCGAAACCAACAAATCGGCAACGCGATCAGTTGCTGGGGCGATTTCCCGCGCGGCTGGCTGATTCTGTTGACGACGCTTGGCGGCGCCGGCCTGTTAACGCGCCGTCGCCACTGGCAGGTCGCGGCTCTGGCGGCGTTGATCGCCGCCGCGGTGGCGGGTTTGGAGGCGCATGTCGTCCGCTACACCGTCGGACGTGCCCGTCCGAGTTCCGGTCTGCCGGATGGATTTTACGGCCCCAGTTTGAAACGGATGTACCACAGTTTACCCTCAGGGCACACCACCTGCGCCTTTGCTGCGGCCACGGCGCTGGCAGTATTGTTGCCGCCGTTGGGCGCGCCATGTCTGTTGGCGGCGGCACTGGTGGGATGGTCACGACTGGCTCTGACAGCGCATTACCCGACGGATGTCTGGGTGGCCATGTGGTTCGGCATCCTTAACGGGCTTCTCTTCGGACTGGCCGCGCGCCGATTGCTTCTCAAGGCCGCTGATAGACCCGTAACCTGACCCAACTGCCGCGCGCAATGTTCAATCCCTCGACGATTGTTTGCGCGCAATCGTTCGTCGGCAACCGCGCCAACTCGGCGGAATAATCGGACACCCGTTTCCAATGGTGTTTTGGCCCGCCCAGCCGCCATTCCTTCTCCGCGCATACCAGCAGACACGGGCCGCGATGAGCCATCCAGGCCGAAAGCGCGTCGCCATCCAGCGAGAAATCCCAGCGACGGTTGGAGTAAAAAACAAGGCTCGGCTCGCCAAACTGCCATCCCGCACATCGCGTCCACGGCGGCAACTGTCGGAAGATTGGCTGCAATTGCACCGACGCGGTCATGGCCCGTAACTTGACAGCAAACACCGCCAGACCGACCGCCACAATCACCACCGCCCCCACGGCCAGCACACGACGATTGTAACGGATCGCCAGCACCAACAACACCAACCCCAACACCGGCGGAAATACCAGCCCCAACACCCCAAATATCCCGGCAACAACCCAGAAAAACACCCTCGTCCAACGCGGCATTTCGCCCGGTTGCGCCAGCAGCCCCAGCAACAAGAAAAACGCCGGAAACGCCGGCAACACATAGTGCGGAAGCTTCGTCACATACAGACTGAAAATCAAATACGTCCCCACCAGCCACGACACCAGAAAGGCTGTTTTGGCGTTCCAGTTTCGTTTCACCGCGACAACGCCTTCCCCCGCGCAGGCAATCCACGGACAGAGACTCAGGAATGCGGTTCCAAGATAATAGAACATAAATCCGCCGTGGCCTTGAAATGTCTTATGACCGCGTTCCACAACGTGTTCGCCAATACCGACCTTGTAAAACAGTCCTTGCGTGACAATGACGGCGGGAATCCCCCACGACGCCATCAGCAACAACGTCATGGGCAGCCCCGCCGCCAACCGCAATTGTCGCCACGGCAGCGGACGACGCCAAAAAACAAACCGATGCAACAACAGTGTGAGCGCAGGCACGACCAACGCCACCGGCCCCTTGGCGAGAAACCCCAGTCCGAGCGCGACATACAAGACAAGAAACCAATGGCGCGACGGTTTTTGCCCGTGCAACAACTCGAACGCCGCCACCTGCGCCGCCGCCACCGCCAACACCATCGGCATGTCGGCCGTTGCGCTCCGTCCGTGCATCAGGACTTGAACGCAGGTGACCATGCCCAGCCCGGCCAACAGGCCGCCCTTCTCAGAAAACCATCGCTGTCCGACCCACCACACAAACAGTCCCAGCGCCACCGCGCACAAGAGCGATGGCAGCCGCGCGCTGAATTCATTGACACCGAGCAGCGCATAGCTGGCGCGCATCATCCAGTAAATGAGAATCGGTTTGTCGAACCGGTACTCGCCGTTGAAGTAGGGAACTATCCAGTTGGCGTGTTCGCCCTCCATCATCTCGCGGGTGGCCTGCGCAAAACGCGGTTCATCGCGGTCTATGAGCGGGATCGTGCCCGTCCCCGGCAATAACACCGCCAACGCCACGGCCACGATCAACCACGGCGCCCACCGTTGCCAGCGCGAACCAACCTCATGAAAGAGTCCTGTCATGTGCCCATCCCCATAACACGGAATCCGTGCCCGACTCCAGCAGGATTTGGTCTGCACGATCGGAACCGTGTTATTCAACCGTTGGCCCGGCGGTTTCTCGATGCGGTCGAAGCGGATGAAACACCTCGGAGTGAATCGAATCGCACCGTGGGTTTTTGTGGTTTTTTTCTGTCTGCGCGTTAGCGGTGTCGTTGGGGGAGGAGGAGAGAAGAGTTTCTCGATTGTTGTTCCTGTGGTGGGAAAATGGGCATCGTCGAAATTTGTCGGCGGTCGGCGAGCGATCAAAATCCTTTGACCTGGCGCATGGCCTCGTACAACACGATGGCAACCGCGGTTGCCAGGTTCAGGCTTCGCGCCTGCGGGTTGAACATGGGGATGGTGATCGTCGAATCCGCATGGGCTTCCAGCAACGCGGCCGGCAGCCCGGCCGTCTCGCGTCCAAACACCAGGTAATCACCCCAGCGGTAACGCGGTTCTGTGTAGGGGCGTTTCGACCGGGTGGTAACGTAGAAAAAGCGCGGTTCGACGTTTGGGAGGCGCGGCTCCTGCCGGGCTGCCGCTTGGAGTTCCTCCAGCGAGTTCCAGTATTTCCACGTGACCTGTTTCCAGTAGTCCATTCCTGCCCGTTTCAACTCGCGGTCATCCAGACGGAATCCCAGCGGGCCGACCAGGTGCAGCGTCGCGCCCGTGGCGGCGCACAGTCGCGCCACGTTGCCCGTGTTGGGCGGAATCTCCGGTTCAACCAGGACAATGTTCATGCGCTCGACAAAACCGGAAGGTGGAGAGGCGGTTTTTACACGTTGACGGCCGATTTGAGGATACTCTCGAAGATCAGGCGGCCGTCTTCGCTGCCGAGGATTTTCTCGCTGGCGCGTTCGGGGTGGGGCATAAGACCGAAGACGTTGCGTCCTTCGTTGCAGATGCCGGCGATGTTGTCCACGGAACCGTTGGGGTTGTGGACGTAGCGGACGAGGATGCGGTCTTCGCGTTGCAACTGTTTGATGATTGCCGGCTCGGCAAAGTAGCAGCCTTCGCCGTGGGCGATGGGGATGCGCAAAATCTGGCCTTTTTTGCAGGCGTTGGTGAACGGGCTGTCAGTTGTTTCGACGCGAAGTTGGACGTGTTCGCAGATGAATTTGAGGCTGCGGTTGCGGATGAGGGCGCCGGGGAGCAGGTGGGCTTCGCAGAGAATCTGGAACCCATTGCAGATGCCAATGACAAGCCCGCCGGCTTTGGCGTGGTCGGCGACGGCTTTCATGGCCGGGGAGAAACGGGCGATGGCGCCGGTGCGGAGGTAGTCGCCGTAGCTAAAGCCGCCAGGGATGACGATGCAATCCGCGTCGCCGAGGGAGGTGTCCTTGTGCCAGACGTAGTGGGTGGGCTGGCCGAAGACATTGGCGAGGACATGGTAGCAGTCCTGGTCGCAGTTGCTGCCGGGGAAGCGAATGATTCCGAAACGCATGATAGATAAACTCCTTGTTGCCAATGGACACGGGTTGACACGGGTTTGTCCGTGAAAACCCGTGTGTATCAGCGGCTGATCTCAAATGTGTAATCTTCGATGACCGGGTTGCTGAGCAGTTGGTGGCAGGCTTCGTCAATTTGTTTTTCGAGCGCGGCCCTGTCGCCGTCTTCGAGTTCGATCTCCATGAATTTGCCGATACGGACATCCTTGATTCCCTTGAAGTGCATGGATTCGAGGGCGTGTTTGACCGTCTTGCCCTGCGGGTCGAGGACGGTTTTTTTGGGCATGACAATGATTTTGGCTTTCATGACTTGATTCCCACTTTCTTGAAGGTGTTGTTGACTTCGCGGAAATGGATGGAGATGTCAAACAGATCGTCCAGTTCTTGTCGGCTGAGATGGCGGAGGACTTCGGGGTCTTCGAGCAGGAAATCCTTGAACGATTTGCCGGGGGTGCGCCAAGTGGCCATCGCATTACGCTGGACAATGGCGTAGGCGGCCTCGCGGGTGAGACCTTTTTGCGTGAGCGCCAGCAGGACGGCCTGGGAGAACGTCAGCCCCTTGCTCGCTTCCATGTTCGCTTTCATCCGTTCGGGATAAACCAGCAGTTTGTCCACAATGTCGGTGAGTTTGACCAACATGTAATCGAGCAGCGTCGTCGAATCGGGGAGGATGACACGTTCGACGGAACTGTGGCTGATGTCGCGTTCGTGCCAGAGCGGGACGTTCTCCATGGCGGCCAGCGCGTTGCCCCGCAGGACGCGGGCAAGGCCGCAGAGCCGTTCACAGGTGATCGGGTTGCGCTTGTGTGGCATGGCGCTGCTGCCCTTTTGTCCCTGGGAAAAGAATTCCTCCACCTCCAGTACCTCGGTGCGTTGGAGGTGGCGAAACTCCTGTGCCCATCGCTCAATCGAACAGGCTACCAGCGCCAGCGCGGCCATGTACTCGGCATGGCGGTCACGTTGGAGGATTTGAGTAGAGATACGGGCGGGACGCAGGCCGAGCTTTTTACAGACGTAGGCCTCGACTTTGGGCGAGAGGTGGGCGTGGGTACCGACGGCGCCGGAGATTTTGCCGACGGCCATGATTTCGCGGGCGCGTTCGAGCCGCTCCAGCGCCCGACCAAACTCGTCGTACATGAGGGCCATCTTCAGCCCGAAAGTGGTTGGTTCGGCGTGGACACCGTGGGTACGTCCCATGCAAGGGGTGAACTTGTATTTTTTCGCTTTACGGGCGATGACCTTTCGCAACGCCTTCACGTCCGCGATGAGAATGTCCGCTGCCTGGACCATCTGATAGGCGAGGGCGGTGTCGCCGACATCCGAGGAGGTTAGCCCCACATGGATATGGCGCGAAGCCGGCCCGACGTTTTCGGCGACGCAGGTGAGAAAGGCGATCACGTCGTGGTTGGTGATTTTCTCAATTTCGTTGATACGCTCTACGCTGAACTTTGCCCGCTGGCGGATCGTGGCGAGGTCTTTGGCGGGAATTTTTCGCGCCTCACAAGCGAGAATTTCAATGTCCAGCCAGATACGGAACTTATTTTCATCGGTCCAAATCTGGCGCATCGGTTCGCGGCTGTATCGTCGAATCATGGCGCGGCGAGGCTACCGAAGCGGCGCGCCATTGTCAACGCGGCGCGGTGAGGACGTTGACAGTGGCGGTGGCCGCGGCGTATAAGGTGGCGCATGGAACATCTGTGGGCGCCCTGGCGCATTCGTTATATCCTGGCACCGAAAGAAAATGGCTGTTTCTTCTGTCGCAAATCCCAAGAGGCGGAAGACGCGAAAAATCACATTTTAATTCGCGAGCGCACCTGTTTTGCGTTGTTGAACACCTATCCGTACAACGCCGGACACCTGATGATTGCGCCCTACAAACACACCGGGGACCTGGACGAACTTTCCGAAGGGGAATTGTCGGAACTGATGTTGTTGACGCGCCGTTGCCAGCAGTTGCTGAAGAAGGCGCTTCGACCGGAAGGCTTCAACATCGGGGTCAACCTCGGACGGGTGGCGGGTGCCGGGGTGGAAGACCATGTCCACCTGCATGTCGTTCCGCGCTGGAACGGCGATACAAACTACATGCCCGTCCTGGGCGAGGTGCGTGTCATCCCGCAGGCGCTCGACGAAATCTACGCGGAACTCCGCAAGCATGTGTAGCCAGGAAACCTTCTCGTGGACAATGTAACACCGACAGCGCCGTCTCCGCCCGATGCTTCGCGCCCGTCCCTCACGATCCGCGACTGGGTGAAGGTGGTACGCGGGTTTTATTTTGTTTTCTTTGGAGGAATCACGCTGGTGGTGTTTGTGGCGGAAATGTTGATGACGGTGGCGCCCCGGTCGTTTTCGCTGCCATTGTGTGGAGGGAGTTTGTTGGCGCTGACCGTCGGCGCATGGCAGTTGGCGCGGGTACGCGGACTCGGTGCGGAGTGGGTCATTCAGGGGCGCGTGTTGTTGGTGTCAGTGACGGCGACGGCGTATTTGTTCCCGTTTTTCTGGTTCTGGCGGCAGGTGCCGCGAAACCTGTACTTCTGTTGTCACGGGTTGTTTTTTTTGATGATGGTGCTGCTGTTGTTGATGGCGTTGTCGGTGAGCAGCGGGGCGTTGGCGCGGGCGTTGGGGCGACGAGGGCTGACGTGGCAGATGGTGTTGTGCCTGCTGAGCGCCATGGTGATTCAGGTGGTTCCGTTTGTGGGGTGGGCGGGTGTGTCGGTGGCGGCGGCCCTGCGCGGGGAGGATCCGGTCGTGATGTTGCAGGTGGTGTTGGCGCATATGCATCCGTTTCGGGCGACGTTGTGGTTGTTGCCGTTTACGTTGTCGTTGTCGCTGGTGTGGACGGCCAAGGACATCGCGTTGGAACAACTTTTGGTAGCCAAACAATGACCTCGCCGCCCATTGTGTCAAAAGAATGTGATAGGTATTTCATGCTTTTGGACGGCGTGGCGGGTCGGGCGGATTGATCGAGCGGATGGACAGCAGCGGACGGTGAAACAGATGGGACAACGTTATCCGTACTACGGTGTAGTCGGGCTGGCGGTGTTGATGGGGATGCAAGTGGCGCTGGTGGCGTCGGCGTGCGGGGCGCGGCCGGTGGGATTGTGGCAGGCAATTACCGGGTGGGCGACGCCGGTGTGTTGGTGGGGGTACATTTTGGCGTTGGACGCATGGCTGTATCGGCGACGCGGTTTTTCCCTCTGGATGACGCGGCGTCGTCTGTTGGGGTTGCAGTGTATGTTGTCGGTGGCGTTCTGGTGTTTGTTTGAGGGCTACAACCGCCTGATGCCCGGTTGGCGTTACATCCATCTGGACGCCAATTTGTCGGTGCGCTTTCTTGGATATGCGGTGGCATTTGCGACGATCATGCCGGGGATGTTTTTGACGTGTGAAGCGGTGCAGACGTTGGGTTGGCTGGCGCGTGTGCAGGTGCGGCCCTGGCGTTGGACGCCGGTGACGTTGAATATGGCGATGTGGGGCGGGGTGGTGTGTTGCGTCGCGCCGGTGTTCATGCCGCAGGGGGTACGCGGTTATTTGTGGGCGTTGGTTTGGATTGGGTTTATCCTGTTGTTGGAGCCGTTCAACTACCGGCGCGGTGTGCCGAGTTTGTTTCGCGATTGGGAACGCGGTGATTGGTCGCGCACTCTGCAGCTCTGTGTGGCGGGGGCGGTGTGTGGGTTGTTGTGGGAGTTTTGGAACATGTGGGCGTTTACCAAGTGGGAGTACATTTTTCCCTGGCCGGTGGGGCGGGAGTGGAAGTATTTCGAGATGCCGTTGGTTGGTTTTTTGGGTTTCCCGCCGTTTGCGTTGGAGTACTTTGTGATGTTTCACTTTGTCGCCGGGTTTTACACCCGCGACGATCAGCTTGGTTTATGATGGGGGAAAACTGTTGGTGATCCGATTCCGTTTCCGATAAATGATGGGGTCGGTCACGAAGACCCGAAAACATTCCCAAACGGTGATAGGGGGGCTGTAGTATTGAAGACGATCTTCGCGGATGGCGTGAAAAATGGAAAGCATGGTTGGCTCGGCGTCCACCAACGTGTAGTGACGACCAAACATCCAGAGATTGTGGGCGTCGGAGTTGGCGATAACGGGTTTACCGTGTTCGAGGGAGGTTTCGAGGGCGGACCGGTTCGGGTTGAACCAGGTGAGGTGGATTTGCGCGTGTTCAATCGCGTCAAACAGATCAATGTTTTGCTCCAACTCCTTTCGCAGGCTGTGTCGCACAGGATAGTAGGGGTGGGGTGCCACGGTTAGCACCGTTTCCCCGCGCTCGCGGCGGAACGCCCGCAAATCGGCAAAAGTGTGGATTGTTTCCACATCGCGTTGGGTAACGTTGTAGAGGAGGACGTCGCGGTGTTGAAGACGCCATTCAACGGCAGGGATCAGCAGCAGTTCTTTCTGGCGGGCATACTCGAATACCCGGGGGTCGTCGAGCACTTTGCCGTGCAAGGTAATCGCAATCGCCGCAAACCCTAGTTCTACCGCGCGGTCAATCAACGCCGTGGCCGGGTAATGCAACCCGTCTTTCGGGTCCTCGCCCGAGTGCATGTGCAGATCAATCTTGATCATCGCAGCACAACATACCGGTCGCTGTGGATGGCGTAAAGCCCCGCCTCCTTCACCGGTAAATTCGTCGCCGTTTGCCAACAATTCCGGTACGTCTCCAACTGTCCCCGGTATTTCTCCAACAAAACCTCCGGCGTTTCCCGATCCGTCTTGTAGTCCACCAACACCCAGCCGTCCTCTTCCTCAAATGCCAGATCAATTACTCCGCGCACCAAGCCATCCGGTAACGCCACCACCACCGGCACCTCCGCCAAACACTGCCGCGACGCCCGCGCCCGCCGCCACAACTCCGACCCCATCACCAAGCGCACCGTCGCTACCGCCTCACCGGCCAACGACTCCTCCAACTCCGCTGCCCGCAACGCCGACACGGCCGCCGGCTCCAAGTTCGCCTTCGGATCGCGCATGGCGGTTTGCAGCAGCGAATGAATCACACTACCCCAACTCATCCCGCCGCCGTCACCGCCGCCCGCCGTCACCGTCACCGCTGCCTTCGCCGCCCGCACCGCATAAGTCGGCACCTTCACTTTTTCCCACCGCGCCGCCACCGCCGCGCGCGCCGTCGCCACGTCTGCCGCCGTCGCCACAACCGGTTTGCTCGTCATCGGCGGTTGCGGTCCCGGATCCGACAACTCCGGCGCCGTCTCCACGTGCGGCCGCAACGCCCGCCACGGATTGCGGTTCTCATATTTTTGCCGGCAACTGACAACCAACTGCTCTTCCGCACGCGTCGCCGCCACGTATAACAGCCGGTTTTCCTCCGCATCCAGAAACGCTTGCTCGCGCGCTTTCAACTCCTCCCAGTTCAACGGCGCGGCCAACAAGCGCGGATGCCGGTCGTCTGTGTAAAATGCCAGATACCCGCGCACCGTTGCGCCCGCCCGATCCACGTGCAGGTCAATCGGCGAATTCCTATCGCCTTTCGGTCCGGCGAGGAACACCACTTTGCCCTGCAAACCTTTGACCTTGTGCAAATTCATCACCCGCACCGCGCTCTGGCTCGGTGCCGCTGCCGTCGCGCCATCGTGTTCTTCCTCGGCCGCTACCCACCGCCCCAACAATGCCACCAACTCCGTTGCCGTCGGCGCCTCCGCCTGACGGCTGCGCAGCAACTCCAACGCTTTCGCCAGGCTGCCAGCGGCCACGTTGCCTTCCGGTTGCGCCGCCGCCAACACAAACAACCCGGCCTCCAACGCGATCCGCTCCAGCGCCACCGTGGGCGGTAACGCGCCGAGCCAGTCCGCATACCGGCGCAACACCGCAAACGCCTCGCCCATCGTGCCGTCGGCCTCGCTGCGCCAGTCGAATCGCCCGCCCGCCTGCCGGTAGGCGTACAATTCCCGGTCGCTGAATCCGAACGCTTCACTTCGCAGCGCCGCCACCACCGCGACCGGGTTGTCCGGCTCCAACGCCGCCCGCGCTAGCGTGTGCAACAACGCCACCTCCCGCGTTTCGTTGAGCACGGTGCCACCCGTCACCTCGTGCGGGATGCCAAGCGCCAATAATGCATCGGCATAGAGGCTCAGCCGTTTCTTGTCACGGGTGATAATAAGAAAATCGCCGGGGGGCCGACCGGATGCGCGGATGTGACGCGCAATCTTTGCCGCCTCATCGCCTACTACATCCTGATTGTTGCCACCCTCAAAAGTCAACCACGACACGCCAGCCCCCGCCGGGTTCTTGTCGCTACCGACTTCCAACGCGACATAAGCCGGTGACTCAATCGTGGCGGTGGCCGGGAAGAATTTCGGCTGCCCAAACGTCGCGTTTACCCAGTCCACCACCGGCTTGGCCGATCGGAAGTTGGCCGACAACGTGACCACGTTGCCGATGATTTGTTTGACCGTGTTGTAGGTCACGATGTCGGCGCGGCGGAACCGGTAAATGGATTGTTTCGGATCGCCAACGACAAATAACGATCCCGGCACGGGTCGGCACTTTCGCCAGTCCCGCTCGTTCGGATCGTCGGCGGTGAGCAACAACATCACCTCGGCCTGAATCGGGTCGGTATCCTGAAATTCGTCCACCAACAGATGCGTGAAGCGGCGCCGGAAATAACGGCGCACATCGGGGCGGTCGCGCAGCAGTTGCGCGGCGCGCATCAGCAAATCCTGGAAATTCAGCGCGTGCGCTGCGGCGCGTTGCCGGTCGTACACCTGTCGTGCGCAGTGTAGCAGCGGCAGGATGACCGCATAGCGGTGCGCCCGCCACTTTGTCAGAAACGGCTCGGCCACCTCGGCGCAAAACTTGTCCCACCGGGCGTGTTCGGCCAGTGCTTGCGACTTGCCGTTTGGCCAGTTTTTCTGCGTGATTTTCGCGCCCGGTTTGAACAATTCGAGGATTTCCGCCACGTCAGCCGCGCGAGTGAGTTCATGCGCGCGCAACATCCGCAGAACGCGCGGCCACAACGAACAAAACGCATCCGTGCCTTCCTTCTCCGGCAAGTTCTGCTTCATGTGCGCCGCATACTCGTGCAACTGTGCTCCCACCGTCGCCAGCACCGGCAACTCCACATCCGGCGCCGGCCACTCCGTCACGTCGGGATACTCGGCGAACACCAGAAATGATTGCTTCAGATCCGCTGTCGTTAGCCCCAATTCCTCCAGCGTATCTAGCGCGGGGTCGTCTTTGGCGTACAACTCGTTGGTGAAATTCACCCACGCTTGCTCGCGCAAGGCCTTGTCCTGGTCCTCGTCCAGCTCGACGAAATCCGGGTCCACGCCCGCTTCGACCGGTCGCTCGCGCAACAATCGCGCGCAGAACGAGTGAATCGTGCCGATGACACATTCTTCGGCGCGATCCAGTTTCTCGCGCAGTCGTCCTTGCAATTCGGCGGCGGCCTTGCGGGTGAACGTGACCGCCACCAACTGATCGCGCCGACACTTCTTGGCATTGATGAGCGCGACGATGCGATTGACCATGGCCGTGGTCTTGCCGGTGCCAGCGGCGGCTTCGACCAGCATCGAGGTGTCCAACTCGCGGATGATTCGGTCGCGTTCGTGTTGATCGGGTGGGTTCATGATTTCTTCGGTGGACGCAATTCTCCCAGCGGCGCGAGGACGTCGTTGACCGGCGCGCGCACTTTGCGTTCGGAGTTTTCGGCCACGGCGGCGACGTCCCGACAGATCGCCCGGTAATCGCAAATCCCGCAATCATGATCATCGGTCGTCGCGCAGAATGCGCCGCGCGCGATTAGTTGCCGGAGCCTGCCGAGCACCTGCGGCACACCCGCCAGCTCCGTCCGTGTGAATTCAATGGTTTCCCCGCGTCCTTTCTCGGTCGGAAAGAAATAGGCGAACCGCGTGACCGGCTTGCCATAAAACTGCTGCGCGATGGCGATGTAGAGCGCATGCTGCAACACGCGGCCCTGATGAAACGGGTCTTTGTTGTCGTAGCGGTACGTGCTGCTGGTCTTGTAATCCCAAAGCTCCAACCCACCCGGTGTCTCGTCCACCCGGTCAATCCGTCCGCGCACTTGCAGCGCCGTGCCATCCGGCAAGGCAACCGTCTGCGGTGGGATTTCCGCCTCAAAATACCGCGGCGTTCCGGCGCGCGGTTCGGCGGCGAAAATCCGCAGCGCCCGCTCCATCCGCCGGCAATCCCGTCGGAATACGCCCTCGTTGGGTGGCGGCAACGTTTCTTTCCAGCGCGCGATGTTTTGTTCGAGCGCTGTCTCCAACGGCACACCATCGCGCAGGTGCCGGCAAAACACATCGTGCAGCAGTGAGCCGAACTCCACCGGCGGCAGCCAGCGTTCGGGATCGAGTTCGAGTTCGTCCGGCGGCTCGATCCGCAACGCATACTGGAAGAAATACCGGAGCGGACAGGCTCCCATCATTTCGAGCCGGTGGGCTGAAAACACCTCGTCGGTCTTGCCGGCTTCAGGCACATAGCCGTCAAACTCGGTGAACACGTCACTGGCGCGTTGGGCGGCGGCGCGCAGTCCGCGGCCCAGCCACGGAAAACATTCGCCGACCAAACGATCGGGTTCGGCGACCGGTCCGGCCACGCACAGTCGCCACAACCACCATTCCGTTTCCGACAACGCGGTTTCCGCCGTCGCCGGCGCGGTGGCGGCGACCGGCACGACAGGCAACTTCAGGCCGGCGGCCTGCTCGGTGTCATCGGTCAACGCGCGACTGGTGAAACTGACCGTGACCGTGCCCCGCAGCCGCGCCAGCAACCGCTCGAACTGTAATTTCATTTCGGCCTGGCGCGACTCCGCGGTGGGCAGAGTCGGTGACAGCGTGCTGCGTTCGCTGTCGAGCAGCACCGGGTCCTGCCGGCTTTGCGGCGGGAACCGGTTGGCATCGAGGCCGAGGATGAACGTGTGCGCTCGACCGGAATGCCCGCCCGTATCCCAGCGGGCAACAAACAAGTGACCGGGACGCGGGCCTTCGCCGCGGACGCGCACTTCGGCCAGCAACGCCAGCAACCATTCGCGCGCGTCAATCGCATTATCTGGCAGCCATTCGGCCAGTTCGGCAATCCGCTCCAGCAGGACTTCGCGGGCGAAGTTGTCGAGTTCGTTGACGCTGCGGGCGTGTGTTTTCAGAAACTCCTGCGCGGCAGCCAGCGGCTCGCGTCGGGCGCAATCGAGCAGTTTGGCCAACGGCGCGCGGGCCTCTTCGAGCTGGTGTTGCCGGCGGCGCAACGTTTCGGCCAGGTGCGGGCGCGGCTCTTCGTCTTCGTCGGTGGCGGCGCGTTTGGCTTGTTGGGCGAGCACGGCGATGTGCCGGTCGAGTTGCGTGAGGTAGCGGTCGTAACCGAAACCAATGGGGATGGGTCGCAGCGCGCCGGCCAGCGTGCCCGGCAAGTGACGGAGGAGACCGTCGCGGATCATTGCCAGCAGGGCAGTTTGCGGATAATCGTCACGCGTCCAGGCGAGAAAGGCCGACAGCGCCCGTCCCGGTCGGGTAAATGAAACCGGTACGCCTTCGGCAAAGGTCACCGGTACGCCGAGTGCCTCGGTGACTTCAAACAGCCGCGGCAAATAAACGGCGGAATCGGTGTGAAGAATTTCGACTTCATCGAGGGGCCAACCATTGGCGAGGCAACGGCGTAAAACTTCACGGATTTCATTGGTTTCGCCGACGGCACTGAAGGCGTCGAAGGTGGGACAAACTTCCAGCTTGTCCCGGTTCGGTGATTGGGCAACCAGGATGCTTGTCCCACTCGCAGAAGGTTCGTCCACCGGCAAGACGGTGTGCGGGAGTTTTTGGAGCGGGCCAAGGTCAAGGTCGGCCGGCGCCAGCACGATCACATCTGCCGGCAATTCGGTTCCGGCGAGGCGGAACAGTTCGGCGTCGTCCACCAGATTGTGGTTTTTCAATTCGGCACAATAGGCGCGATAGAGTTCCATGAGTTCGCGGCCTTTGGCGGCGGCCTCGAAGCGACCGCGTTCGAGGTCTTCGGGTTCGACGCCGGCCAAGCGCAGGTCGTGGAGCGTGGCGGCGAGGCGTTCGGCCAGCGCGAGGCTGGGGCGGAGTGTGCCGAGGTAGCCGGTACCGAGTTGTTTCAGGAGACGGGCGGCGAGGACGGTGCGGCCAAGAGGAGGGAGCAGTTGTCGTCCGTTGAGTTTTGGCGCGGCCAGTTCGAGGGCTAGCGAGACCGGGGTGTGGAGGCGGAGGTTGACGACGGGTTGGCTGTTGCGGGCGAGACGGTCGAGCCATTGGAGGCCGATGCGACGGTTGGGGCAGAGGAGCCATTTTTCCCGGAGCAATTTCGTCCGAGCCACCTCGGCTAAGGCCGATAGAAAGGTGGGTGAGCTTTTGCGTGGCGTTTTGGGTGGAAAACTGTTAGTCGTTTTGTGGGCCATGAAGATTTTGTCGAAGTATATCATACGCCAGGTAGTCGTCACCTTGTTCTTTACGCTGGGGGTGTTCACGTTTGTGCTGTTGCTGGCCCGGATGCTGAAGAAGCTGAGCGAGATGCTGGTGAATCGGCACGTGAGTGTGGAAGCGATTGGGATGTTTTTGGTGTTGCTGTTGCCCTATGTGCTGAGCTTCACGCTGCCGATGGCGTTGCTGGCGGCGGTGTTGCTGACGTTTGGGCGGATGAGCGCCGACAGCGAGATCACAGCGATGCGGGCCAGTGGGATCGGCTTGGGGCGGGTGGCGGCACCGGTGATTTTGTTGGCGGTGGCGCTCATGGGGGTGAGTTTTTACATCAACACGTCGCTGGGGCCGCAGTGCCGGTTTCAGTTTCGGAGGCTCTTTTTGAAGGTAAGCACGCATCAGCCGGAGGCGTTGTTGGAGGAAAAGACGTACGTGAAGGATTTTCCCGGTTATGTGATCTACGTCGGGCGGAAACAAGACAAGGTACTGGAGGATATCACCCTGTACTCGCTGGACAATACGGGCAATGTGGTATCGAGTCTGCGGGCGCAACGAGGAGTCATTGTCGGCAAACCATCGGAACGAAAAGTGTTGCTGGACCTGTATCATGTTCGCGGTGAGATTCGTGATTCAAAAGATCCGTCCGACCCGCGGAAAATCCGGCCCGGCATCACGGCGGAACATTACCCGGTGGAACTGGACCTGGGGGCGGTGTACAACCAGTCCATCACAACCCGGCAATTGAACGACCTTTCGTTGGCGGAGTTGTTTGCGGAGATTCGGAACCTGCGCGCACAGGGAGTTTATCCGTCGGCCGCCTTCATGGAAGCGCACCAGCGGGTGGCGGCGGCGGTTGCCTGCGTCGCGTTTGTATTGATTGGCATCCCGCTCGGTATCAAGACCAGCCGACGCGAGACATCCATCGGAATCGCGATCAGTCTCGGTCTGGCCGTGACCTACTACTTCATGATGGTCCTGGCCAACGCTCTGCGGAACAAACCGTATTTATATCCCGAAGTCGTGCTCTGGATGCCGAACCTGACGTTTGAGCTGCTCGGCCTGTGGCTGCTGTGGCGGTTGTCTCGCGTCTAGACGCTGGCCATCTGTTTACCCATGGCCTCGACAAAAGGCCGGATCTGCGACATCAACTGCTTGAATTGTTGCGGCTTCAATTGCTGGCCACCGTCGCTGAGTGCCGCGGCGGGGTTGGGATGCACTTCTACCAACAACCCGTCGGCGCCCGCGGCCACGGCGGCTCTGGCCAGCGGAATCACCATGTCGTAACGCCCCGCCGCATGGCTGGGATCCACAAATACCGGTAAATGTGTTTCCTGTTTGGCCAGTGCGACGGCGCTGACATCCAGGGTGTTGCGGCAGGCGTGCTCGAAGGTACGGATGCCGCGTTCGCAGAGAATGATCTTGGTGTTGCCATGAACACAGATGTATTCGGCGGCCAACAACCACTCGTCAATCAGACTGGCAAAACCGCGCTTCAGCAGGATCGTTTTTCCCGAAGCGGCGGCGGCAGCGAGCAGGGGTACATTCTGGGCGTTGCGCGCTCCGATCTGAAGCACGTCGGCGATCTCGGCCACAGCCTCGACATCCTGCGGTGACAGGACCTCGGTCACAATGGGTAGGCCGGTCTGTTCGCGAGCTTGGCGAAGGAGTTCAAGCCCTTTCAGGCCGAGTCCCTGAAAGTCGTATGGTGAAGTTCGCGGTTTGAACGCCCCGCCACGGAACAGCGTCGCGCCGGCCAGTTTCACGGCCTTGGCTGTCTCGAGAGTTTGTTGTTCGTTTTCAACCGAACACGGCCCGGCCACCACATGAAACGTGCCGCCTCCGATTCGCAGGCCGGCAACATCGAGAACCGAGTCTTCGGGGTGATACTCGCGGCTGACCAGTTTGTATTTTTTCTGGACAGGCGTGACGCTTTCGACCTGGGGCAGGACGATGAGCGATTCGAGGGTGTGATGATTGCGCTCGTCGCCGACACAGGCGACTATGGTGCGTTCCACGCCACGGATCAGACGCGGTTCGTACTCGAACTGTCTGACGGCCTCTACGACCTGTTGGATTTCCGGCTCACTGGTTCCCGGTTTCAGTACAATGATCATATTGACTCCTGTTTGCCGAGGCGCGGGCGGTCATGGAAAAACAAAAACCGCCCCGCGTCTGCGGGACGGTTTGACGTGTTTTGGTATCGGCGTCAACAACGTACCCGCAGCCCGCGGTCAAAGTAATAAAACCCGAACCACGTGCCAACTGACGGACGATATTGACGGCGACTGTTCATACAACGCCACGAAACGTAGCAATGATACAACCACCTGTCAACGATGGACGAATGCGGACGACTCAGAGTTTTACGACATTCTGGGCTTTGGCGCCCTTGGCATCCTCAATGAGATCGAACTCGACGGTTTGTCCTTCGGTCAGCGTCTTGAACCCTTCTCCCTTGATCGCCGAGTAATGGACGAACACATCCGGACCGTTCTCCCGCTGGATGAATCCATAGCCCTTCTTCTCGTTAAACCACTTCACAGTGCCCCGAGCCATACAATACCTCCTATCTGACAACAAAAATACGCAGTCATTTGTTGAGTTCGACTGCGTTGGTGGCTCCGGTATTCATAAAACCTTTGCCTGAAAACAGATCGATCAATCCCCGCCCCGGCCGAAGTCGTTGGCCCACTACGAAATTGGTTCGCACCGAAACCCGTTTTTGATTATCGTCAGCGCCCGATGCAGATTTTTTATACCATTTTATACACGCTGGGGTTTGTGGCACTCAGCCCGATATTCCTGTTCAAGATGTGGAAACGCGGGAAGTACAGGGAGAACTTTTTCCAGCGATTCGGACACTACTCGCCCGACCTGCTCCAAAAACTTGGCGACAAAACACGACCACGCGCCTGGCTTCAGGCGGTCAGTGTCGGCGAGGTCAACCTGGCCCTCCCCTTTCTGGCAGCGCTTCGGAAACGGTTGCCCGACCTGGAGATCGTTCTTACCACCACAACCTCCACCGGTTACGCCCTCGCCAAACAACGACTCCCTGCCGACGTGAAACTGCTCTATTTCCCACAAGATTTCCCCTTTGCCGTCCGCCGTGCGTACGACTTGATCCGACCGGATTTCATCGTGCTGATGGAATCCGAACTCTGGCCCAACCACATCTGGGAAGCCGCCCGACGCCGTGTCCCTGTCTTTCTCGTCAACGCCCGCATGTCGCCCCGGTCCGCCGCGCGCCACGCGCGTTTCCGCTGGCCTTTCTGCCATGTCTGGCCACATCTACGCCTGGTCTGTGTGCAAAGCCAACCAGACTTCCAGCGGTATCTGGCGGCAGGGGTTCCACGCGAGCGATTGCACCTGACTGGGAACATGAAATACGACGCCTCGCTGCCGGACGCGCGAGAACGCGTCTCGTTGCCGCCGCTCGGCAACGGAAAACCGGTGCTGGTGGCGGGGAGCACCTGGCCAGGCGAAGAGGCGGTGTTGTTCGACATCGCTACCAGAAACCCGAACCTGTTTCTTGTGTTGGTTCCCCGCCATGTCGAGAGAACGCCGGAGATTTTGGAACTGGCAAAACAAAAAAACATCCGGGTCGCCTTGCGCAAAGGCGAGCCGTCGCAGGGCGATTGCCTGTTGGTCAACACCACCGGCGAACTACGTTGGTTCTATGAACTGGCCACGGTGATCTTTGTCGGCAAAAGCCTTCCCGGCAATGTTGGTGGCCAGAACATCGTGGAAGCCGCCGCCAGCGGTCATCCGGTGTTGTTTGGGCCGCACATGGAGAACTTCCAAGAGATTTCGCGCCAGTTCATCGAGGCCGGCGCCTGTCGGCAGGTGGCCAATGGCGAGGAACTGGAACGGGCGGTGAACGAATTGCTTGCCGATGCCGCCCAACGCGAGCGGATGGCCACCGCCGCGCGCCAGGTTATTGCTGCCAACACGGGCGCAATCGGGCGGACGGTGGATTTGATTGCCGAGGCGCTGCAGCAGACTACTGGCTGAGCGCTTTCTGCAACTGGTCGTAGTTTGGAATCCAACGCTGGAGGAGCGTCTTGAGCCGCCCGTCTTGTTTCCAAGCGGCAAGCATTTTGTTGGCCGCTTCGAGCAGTGATGGATCTTCCCGGCGGACAGCCCACGCCAGTGATTCGCGGGTGAGCAATTGGGGCAACACGGTTACGCCGCGCCCCTCGTGCTCGGCGGCCAGCCAAAACGCGGTGGGCGCATCGCAGAGCACCAGCCCGACTTTTCGCGCCGCCAGGGCCTCCACGGCTTTGCGGACGGAAGCGCACGGGACCCGTTGGGCTTTGTACATGACCTGTTGGAGGAAAAGATCAGCGGTGGTGCCCGCTTCAACAGCGACGCGGTCATGGGTGCTCAGCACCAGCAAACCGTCGAAATAACGGCGGGCATCCTCGTTGCGGAACATGGCAATCTGACCAATTTCCATGTAGGGCGCGGCAAAACTGACCCGCAACGCGCGCGCGGGAGTAATGGACATGCCAGACATGATGATGTCAATCTCGCCGCGTTGGAGAGAGGGAATCAGTTGGTCCCAGTCACGCGAGACGAATTTGACGGGGCGCCCCAGTTCGCCGGCCATCGCGCGTGCCAGGTCTGCTTCCAGCCCGACCACCTCGCCGCCCTTCTCGAAGATGATCGGCGGGGCGTTGGGAGTTACGCCGACGCGCAACGGTTCAACCGCAGCGGATGAGCGGGTGGATGAAGAGGTTTGGCAGCCGAGCAACGCGGCTGCGGCTGCCACCAAAAGGAATCGAATCGTCGTCATGGACGCGCAGCCTACCTGAAGCGGCGCGCCGACGCAATGCTCAATCCTTTGCCGTCTTTGGTTTGACGATCACAAAGCGGCTTCCGCCCTGACTTTTGACGAGCATCAGGATGTTCTCCTTGCCTCGGGTGTTTTTGAGGGCGGCGCGAAATTCTTTTAAGTTGGTGACCTTTTCGCGGTTGACCTCGGTGATCAGGTCGCCCACCCGCAGACCGGCAGCGGCAGCAGGACTGCCATCCTCAACTTCACGGACAATCACGCCCTCATCGTTCTTGTCGAAGCCGAACTGTTTGGCGGATTCAGCACTGAGAGGTTCCACGGCCAGTCCCAGTTCGACACCGGACGGTTCGCCACCGGTCGCTTTGGTTTCGTCTTCGCCTTCATCGGGTTTCAGCTCGCCCAGCTTGGCGGAGAGGGATTTTTCCTTGCCGTCGCGCAGGACGACAATGTCCACCTTCGTGCCGGGCGCCGTACCGGCCACGGCGTTGCGCAAGGCGCGGACATCTTCGACTTCTTTGCCGTTGTAGCGGACGATGACGTCGCCGACCTTGATACCGGCTTTTTCGGCGGGAGAATCTTTGTTGACCTGGGAGACAAGAGCGCCCTTGGTGGTGGAGAGACGGAACTGATCCTGCAGGTCGGGGGTGATGTCCTGGATGATCACGCCAAGCAGGCCGCGGCTGACTTTGCCGCCCTTGGCGAGGATGGGCCAGATGTTCCGGGCCATGTTGCTGGGGATGGCAAAACCGATGCCGGCAAACTGGCCGATGCGGGTGGCAATGGCGGAGTTGATGCCGATGATTTTGCCTTCGAGATTGACAAGCGGGCCGCCGGAGTTGCCGGGATTGATGGCGGCATCAATTTGGATGAAGTCCTCGTAGTTGTCGCTGCCGCCGAAGGTGGAACGACCTTTGGCGCTGATGATACCCTGGGTGACGGTTTGGGCGTAGCCGAAGGGGGCGCCGATGGCCAGAACCATTTCGCCGACACGGACGGCATCGGAGTCGCCCAGTTCGGCCACGGGTAGATCGGATGGGATTTTGCCTTTGAGTTTGATGACAGCCAGATCGGTCTTGGGATCGGTACCGACCACTTCGGCGTCGAACACACGCTTGTCCGCCAGGGTAACCTTCAATTCATCCACGTCCTCGACGACGTGGTTGTTGGTGAGAATGTGTCCTTCCTTGTCAATGATGATGCCCGAACCCATGCCGCCCTGGTGATATTTGTATTCGCGCGGGCGGGGAGCCTGAGGTTGCTGACGACGTTGCGGAGTTTGCGGGTCGCCAAAAAACTGGAAGAAATCTTCAAAACCGTAGGGCAAAGAGAAACCGGGACGGCGCATCTTGATGACTTTTTCGGAGTAGATACTGACGACGGTGGGGCGAACCCGTTCGGCGACGTTGACGAAAACCTCATTGAGTTGGCGCGCCACCTTCAGCGCGTCGGCCGGTGGTGGTGGCGGCAGGGTGAGGGCGGAGGGTTTGTCGGCGGCGGTGAACAGGGTCATTCCGACGGCGGTGAAAAGGGCAAAACCGATGGTCATGCCGATGGCTTGGAGTTTCTTGGCGTTCATGTTGTTCCTTTCTACAGCTTCAGGAAGTCTGACACAAGTTTGGGTGCGAGTGTTGAATCATGGGGAAGTTCTGTCATATTACAAACGGAGAGCGAGAGGGTTTAGGCGGCTTATGCGACCCAAGCCGAAAGTGATTGGAGCCAACCAACGACGCAGTATTCGCAACCGCGTTTCATCCACGAAAGGAGGCTGCTGTTTATGATCACCCGTCAACAGGTGGATCAGTTGTTGCAGTTTCAAAATGGCCGGTATTTGGTGACGAGTTGTTATCTGAATCTTGATCGCGCCCAATTGTCGCCGGATGCCTTGAAGATCCGCGTCAAGGATCTCTTGCGGTCGGCGCGCCACAACCTGGACACCAGAACTGCCACACACGAGCAACGGGAGTCGCTCCAGAGAGATTTTGACCAGATCGAAGATCACGTTCAGAAGGAAACAATTGCGGGTCGTCACCGGGCGCTGGCGCTGTTTTCCTGCGCGGGCGAGAAGTTTTGGCAGGTGTACCCGTTGCCGCGCCAGGTCCGCAACATCCTTGTGGCCGATCATTCGCCGTACGTTCGACCGCTAAAGGTTATCCTGGCGCAGGAACATCGGTATGGCGTGGTGCTGGTGGATCGTGTTCACGGCCACATCTTCGAGATGTACATGGGCGAGTTGTTGGAACATAAAGAATTGTTGGGTGACGTGCCGCGCTGGGCCAACGAGGGCGGCCAGGGCGGTCGCGAGGAGCGCAATATCGAGCGCTGTTACAACGGCGCCGTGCGCCAGCATTTTCAGAACGTCGCGGAAGCAGCTTTCAAACTGTTCCAGCAAGACCCGTTTGATCGCCTCCTGCTTGGAGGACACCATGAGACGCTGGTCGAGTTCAAGGAACATCTCCACCCGTATCTGAAAGCGCGGTTGGCAGGGGAGTTCACCGCGGACCCGTCGCGCATCAACCTGCCCGATGTGCTCCGCCAATCTCAGCAAATCGCGCAGCATCTCGCCGCCGAACACGAAAAGACGCTTGCCGCCGACCTCGTTCACAAGGCCGTGACGGGGCGCGCCGTCACCGGTGTGGCCGCCACTTTGACCGCGCTCGGTCGGGGCGAGGTCCAGTTGTTGCTGGTCGAGGAGGGGTACGAGGCGGCGGGCTACTGGTGCCCGCAGTGCCAGCATCTGGACGTTGATTCCGCGATCTGTTCGCAATGCCAACAACCAGCCGAGCTGTGTCCGGATGTGGTGGACAAAGCCGTCGAACTGGCGATGCTGAAAAATTGTCGCATTGAACAGGTGCAGGGGCATACACCGTTGCGAGAGGCGGGACGGATCGGCGCGTTGTTGCGGTACTGAAACCAGTTGAAGCGCCGCCGGAGCGCGGGTATAGTCGCCCCCGCAAGGATGGAGAATGCGTATGGCTGATGTGGCAAACAAATATCCTGACAACGTTCCCGGCCGATATTACGTGGACAACCAGTGTATTGATTGTGATCTCTGCCGTGAAACCGCTCCGAACAACTTCAGCCGCAACGAAGACGGCGGCTACAGCTATGTCTCCAAACAACCGTCCACACCCGACGAGGAAAAACAGTGCCGCGAGGCAATGGAAGGCTGCCCCGTCACAGCCATCGGCGACAATGGCGCCTGATGACAGCCTGACGCCCTCGCTCCGTGCCACGGTTCTGCGCGAATGGCAGCCGTATGCGGCCGAGCCGGTTCCCCCCGCGCCCGCGCTGGAAACCATTGTGCCCGCCGTCATGAAACGCCTGGGCCTCCACCAACGGCTGTGGGAATCCCAACTCTTTGAGCGCTGGCCCGAAATCGTCGGCGAATTCAATGCCCGCATCTGCCAACCGACCGCCCTGCGTAACGGGCGGCTCATCATCAGCGTCCCGCACTCCGCTCACATTCAGGAACTGCGTCCCCACAAATCGCTCTTTTTGCGCAAAATCCAGGAACACTTCGGCAAGACCGCCGTCCGGGACATCAGTTTCCGACAGATTGGTTGACATGCGCTGCCGGCTTCCCGCGATCCTTCTCCTTGTGGCCGGTTGCGCGACGGTCTCCACCCCGCGTCCCGATCACCAAAACCCCGGCGGGAACAGCGGCGTTCTTTCCGTCCCGTTCCTCGCTCAAAAACCCAATTATTGCGGCCCCGCCGCGCTCGCCATGGTGGCCGCCTACCACGGTAAATCCCTCACCCAGGATGACGTCGCCGACGCCATCCGCCAACCCGGCGTGCGCGGCGTGCTCACCACCGACCTCGCCGAATACGCCCGCCGTCTCGGCTTCTGGGTGCGCGTCTATCGTGGAAACCTGGCCGATCTCCGCCAAAAACTCGCCGCCGGTATCCCATTGATCCTTTGTACGCGCTTTGGCGAAAGCGACCACCTCCTCGTCGCGCTCGGCACCGACAACTTTCGCCGCACCATCACCGTCCACAGCGACACGCGCCCCCAACTGGAACTGCCGCAGGAGGATTTCCTCCGTTACTGGGAACGCGGCGGACGCTGGACGCTGCTGGTCTGTCCACCCGACCGTATCCCCTGGCGGATGTCCGCCGATGAGCACAACGACTTCGGCGTCTTCCTCGAACGTCGCGGCCAGCACGTCGCCGCCGCGGGTCATTACCGGATGGCGACCGAACTTCAGCCGAACAATCCCGTTTTCCACCTCAACCTCGGCAACGCCCTGTTGAAACAGAACCTCTTTTCCGAGGCGGCGGCGGCCTATCGCCGCGCCGTCGAGTTGGCCCCCGACGACGCCAACGCCATGAACAACCTCGCGTGGGCCTATTGCGAACTGGGCGCCAACCTGGAGGAGGCCGCCGCACTCTGCCGCCGTGCCGCCGCCTTGCAGCCCGCCCGTCGCGCCTACTATTTGGACACGCTCGGCAGCGTGCTCCTCAAACAGGGCAAAACAAAAGAGGCTGTGCAAGCCTTTGAAACCGCGTTGGCGGCGACCACCAGCCGACAGACAACCTTGCGCGACGTCATTCGCCAACGTCTTCAGGCCGCTCAACAGTTACTCGTTCCGCAGCGCGGGCAGTAACGGGCCGCGCAACGCTGTTCGCGCCGCCAGCCAGCACCACAACAGTCCGCCGCCCGCCAGAGCCGCCAGTGTCATCACCGGCACGCCGCGCGCGCGCTGCGGCCAGACGGCCACCAACGCTGCGCCCGTGCCCAGCGCCACGCCGAGCAACACCAGCAGCCAGTGCTCGCTCAGCACCAGCCAGCGCAATTTTCGTCGCTCAAATCCAAGCGCCTGCATCACCGCCAACTCGCTGCGTCGTTCCATCACGTTTCGCAGCACCACGATCGCCAGTCCGATGCTGCCCAACAGCAGTCCCAGCCCGCCGAGCGCCTGGAAAATGCCGATGTAAGCGTTCTCCACTTCCATAAACTCTGCCAGACGTTGCTGCGCCGCTACCGCTTCGAATCCCTTGTCCTCCAGTGTCCGCGCCAGCCCTTCCGGTATGGTGTTCATCAGGAACACCCGATAACCCGATGAAGACGGGAATTTTTTGAGGAAATTTCGTTCCGAGATGACCAGGCTGCCCTGCAAGATCGAGTTGGCCAGCATCCCGACGATTCGCAACTGGAAAGCGCGTCCGTGCTCGTCGGTGTAGGTCAACGTGTCGCCAATCTTTCTGCCGAGCGCCCATTTGACCGTTGCCTCGTCGCCAATGGCCGGCACCGCGTCGTCGCGCTGGTTCAACAATTCCCACGCCGAGGCCGTTGTCGGAATGGCCGGTTTTTCGTTCGCGGACAGGCCGGAGACCTGCCCCACAAACAGAAACGCCCCTCGTTTTGCCAATTCCTCCGGGTTCACGCCGAGCAGGCGCGGCTGTTGTGCGCGGTTCAAATTCAGGCAACTCGCGTCATCGCCGTCGCGCACCCGCATCGGTACCCCGTCGGGCAGGCCTTCATACAACGGCGTCGTCGTCTCCGCGTACCACGCGAAGCCGCCGGTTCCCGCGACGTTCTGTAGCGGGTCCTGCCGGAACGCGTTTACTGCCACCAGCAGGAACACGCCGCTGGCCAACACGGACACCACTGTCAAACTGCGTCCCCGTCGCCGTGCCGCATTGCGAAACCCCAGCGCGTGCAGGCCGGCGCGGCGCGCGGTGGCGGGCGAGGCGTTCGGCTCGCAAAAGCGTCCGGCGGTTTCCAATCGTCGCAACAGGCCGTCGCTGAAACCGATGCCCGCGACCAGCAGACACGCTCCGGCGCCAAAAAACGCGCCGGCGTTTCCCAGGGGCAACAATGCGCCCGCTCCCAACAAACTGACAATGACGATGGCAGGCACCAGCCCGCGTTTACTTTGCCGTTGTTCCCCCCACAACTCCACCGGCGCGCCACGCAACTGTCCGCGTTGCGCCCATCCGATCGCCACCACTGCCGCTGTCAGGCTCGAAACCGCACCGATGACCAACGTCGCCGCCTCGGCGTGATAGCAAAACCGCATGACGCCAACGGCTCCCCGCCAAACCGTTTGCAGGCCGAGCAACGCCAGGTTTGCGTAAGCCGTGCCGGCGATGACACCGAGAATCGTCCCGAGCAACGCCAGTGTGCCGCCCTCGGCCAGTGCCAGCCGTCGCACCAGGCGCGGCTCGAATCCGAGCGCACGCAACAGACCGGCCTCCGCGCGGCGTTGTTGGAGGTTGAACACGAACAGCATTGCGGTCAGCAACAACGCCGCCACAATCAGAAAGAAGCTGAATCCGATGAACAACTGACCGAAATCCTGCGATTCCTCGCTTGCCCGCAATGCCAGCGCCCGCACCGGCGCAAACGCGGGCGGCTCCAACTTCAATTTCTCCTCCACGTTCACCGTCGCGGGGAACCGAACCGCCGTCAGATTGCCGAAACGGTTCGCCCACAATTTTTGTCCCGCCGCCAGCGAGACAAACGCTTTCGGCGTGCCGCGATACCGTTTCCAGTATTCTTCGTCCTTCGGTCGGATCCGGTCGAGATGAATCGGAATGCCTGGTTCCCAGTCCCGACAGTTGTCCGCGTCCGCCAACCCCGGAAACGACGGTGTCCACGACTCGTCTTTGGTCGTGGGCAGAATCTGTCGCACACGGAACGAGGCGCTTTCCTCCCGCAACGTCCGTTGTTCGCCGATGACGTAGTAGCGCAGCGTCAGTTCGTCGCCCACCTTCGCGCCGAGGTCGTCGGCCAGCCACGTGTTGATTGCAATGCCCTCTTCATGGCCCGTGGCGGCCACAAACGAGTACGGAGTCGTCCGATTACCGAGTCGGATTTCATTTACGAAATAGGTCAACACGCCGGCGGCGTCCGGCGACAGGGCGAGAGCCGTTTGGGCAATTGCCGGATCGAGAAAAACCCGCGGGGTGGTGAGCTGGTGATTGGAGAAGACCAGTTCGGCGTCCGCCAACGTCCAGTAACGCGACAGATCGGGCGCAGCGCCGTCGGTCAACAACACATTCGCCTGTCCCTCGCGTTTGAGTTCTGTTTGCAGCAACGCCAGCGGCACGAACACCGTGGACGGCGGCACCTGGTTGGCCTGCAAACTGAACCGTCCAAAATCCTCGTCGCCCACCACGGCGCCGACCCGTCCGCGAAAAGCCACTGTCGCATCCGTTTTACCCGATAACGGCGCGTCGCGCGGCACCCACGAGGGCGGTTCCAGACGCACGACCACGGTGTCGCCAATTTTCGCGCCGAGCCGGGCGGCGAGCCGCTCGTTCAAAACGATGCCGTCGAACTCCCGCGTCGCGCCCAGCCGCCAGAATCGCCGGTCCACACCGGCAATCTGCGCGCCGTTGACCCGCGCCGAGCCGTCGGGCAGCGACACCGTCCCGCGCGCCAGCAGCAGCGGTGCGCCGCCGGTTTCGTCGGCGAGTTTCTCGCGGAAAAAACGGTCCCCTGTTGCCAGCGCATGGGTGACGCGCCCCAGCCGCGCCAGGGCGAGTCGGCGCAGACTGAACCGCACCGAGTCGCCCACGACCAGCGCGCCGGTCAGGATCGCGCACGCTACCGCCACGCCGGCGAGAACGCCGAGATGCGTTCGCCAGTAAAAACGAAGGCTGCGAGCGATGAACGTGGTGCGAGTCATCTCAGTGAAGCGCCCCGTCGCGCAACTCCAGTCGGCGCGGCAGGCGGGCGGCGAGTTCGAGCGAGTGTGTGACGACGACCAGAGCGACTCCCTGTTCCTTGTTCAGTTCGATGAGTAACTGGCCGAGGCTGACGGCGTTGGCGTGGTCGAGCGCGCCGGTCGGTTCATCGGCAAGCAGGAGACGGGGACGGTTGATGAGGGCGCGCGCGACGGCGACGCGCTGGCATTCGCCGCCGGAGAGTTGGCCGGGACGATGTTCCAAGCGATGCTGCAAACCGACCCGCTCCAGCAGTTGCGCGGCGCGTTCGGGGGCAGCGGGGTCGGGCGTGGCGGCGGCCAGCGTTGGGAGAAGCACGTTCTCCAGCACGCTGCATTGCGGCAGCAGATGGTGAAGTTGGAAGACAAAACCGATCTGCTGGTTGCGAATGGCGGCCAGTTCCGGTTCGGTCAACGCGGCGAGGTCGCGTCCGTCAAAGAGCACTCTGCCCTGTGTCGGCCGATCGAGCGCGCCGAGGATGTTCAAGAGCGTGCTTTTGCCGGAGCCGCTGGGACCGACGATGGCAACCGCTTCGCCGTCGGCAAGCTGGAAATGAATGTCGCGCAACACCTCGACCGGTGGTGACGAATAACTTTTGCGGACGCTCGTTAGTTCGAGAAGCATGACGACAGCTTACCGCGTCGCCGTCTCAAGTTCCAGTGCCGCGACGTGGATCTGGCCGAGCTCGAACCGACACTTCGGGCCGATGGTGAGCCGGACAAAATCAGGTTCCACATGGGCGTCGAACACCATCCGTTTCTTGCGGGCGTCTGCGGAAAGTTCGAGTCGGTAGCCGCCGTCGTCGCGGCGGACGCTGAACGCCAGGCGCGCGGCTCGAAGCCATTCCTGCGCGCGAGCGCCGATGCCGGGCTGACGAAGCTCGACGGTGGCCTGGCGGAATTCGGTGGAAGGAACGGTCTCGAACCCGAGTTTTGACGGTTCCCACGCTTTGAGCGCGAACACGCTCTCGCCGGTAACCTGCCAGCCGCGCGGGGTGAACAGGATTTCGCGAACGGAAAGGAGGTTGTCGGTGAGTTCGGGGCGTTGCTGGAGCAGATGCGCAAGCATCCGGGCGTTGAGTGATTCGGCGGTTGCGCCGCTCCATTCGGGCGGGATGTGGAGGCGGACAAAGAGTGGTTTCAGGCGTGCTTTGCGCGCCATCAAGTCGCGGAATGCCGCCAGATTTTCCGGCGGATGAAGCCGGCGGGACAACGGTTTTGTGGGGCGAACCGGTTTCAGGTTGGCGGTGTGGGGTTGTTGCCAGGTCTTGATTTGTTCCCAGACCGACGGCGGCAGTGAGCCGTCGTAACAGATATCGGCGTCGGGAGGAATCCTTCCGCCAAGGGCCAGTACCTGGGTGACGGCGTAGTCGGTCCACGACGCGGCGAGGCGGAACTCGAAGCCGTGGGTCTGGCAAGCGGACTGAACCGGGCCGAGAATCGGCTTGAAATCAGCCTCATCGAGAAAAAGACGGTCGCGTTCCAACGGCGTGCCCGGCATTCGGACGAGAAACCCGATGCTGAAGACGATGCGCACGGATGGATTGGCGGACTGTCGGGTTTCTTTCAGCCAGCGGACGAACTGGCGGAACTCGGCGAGATCGGCGTCGGTTTCGTGGCCGGTGAGCAGGTAGAAGAGTTTGATCTCGCGGATGCGTTCGCGTAGCAGCGATTGGAGCGCGGCGCGGATGTCGGCGGCGGCGAGCGATTTGTTGAGGAATACGCGGAGCCGTTCGCTGAGGCCCTCGATGCCGAGGGTGAAGCTGCGTTTATCGGCGGCGATTTCCAGCGGCAACAGCCACGGTGTTTGGGCGAGGATGTCCACGCGCTGGCTCTTGAAGCTGACGCGGTCGAACACGCGGTTCAACTCGACGATCAGACGGGCGATGTCGGTGTGGGTATTGAAGTTGAAACTCGCGAGGTCAACTTCCTCGCAGCCGACCTGTTGTTTGAGGCGTCGGGCATGGGCGATCAACTCGTCGGCGGGAATCTCGCGGTAGGGTTTGCGGTCGAACCCCTCAAAACAAAACGAGCAGGCGAACGGGCAACCATAGGTGATCTGCAATCGCGCGACGCCGGCTTCGGGACTGTTGAGGATCGGGTAACGCAACGGCAGCAGCTCTGCGCGCGGGCGTCGGAGCTTGACGGGACCGGGCGGGACACGCCGGTCGCGGAGGATGTCCGCCATCACTTCCTCGGCTTCGCCGATGAAAATGCCGTCCACAAACGGCGCGAGCGATTGCGCGGCGCTGGCGTTGGAGCCGCCGAGGATGACGGGCGGGAATTTTCCGGCGCGCTCGCGGGCCAGCACCGGCCAGCCGGAATGACGCAACAGATATGGCAGATTCAGCATCTCCAGCACGAAAGAGTTGGAGACAAGGACAAGATCAAAGTCCGTGGCGGGACGGCAGGACTGGATTCCCATCAGCAACGGCACGCCGTTTTGAAGGCGCAACCGTCTCTCCCGCGCGGCCGGGAAAAAGGCGAAATCAATGTAGGCCCGTGGCTCGGCGCGACGGACCGCATCGAAAAGAAACAAATGCGAGGATGAGCGGTCCACATCGCGCAGCGGCGACAACCGCGCGATCAGCAGGCGCAGGGTGGCAGCCGCAAAGTCCGGATTGCCGAACATCGGGTCGGGACGCGGCCCCAGCGGCGCAACAAACTGGACATGGTCGCTCATCGGACACCGCGGAGGATCGCTTCGATTTTCTCGGCCATTTTCTCGACACTAAATTTCTCCCGCACGGCGGCGCAACCCGTTTGGCCGAGTTGACGGGCGCGCGCCGGGTCGGCCAGAAGCTCACGCAGCACGGTGGCGAGAGAACGGGCGTCGTTCGGTTCGCACAGGAGACCGCCGCCGGTGGCGGTCAGCAGTTCGGGGAAGGCGCCGTGACGCGGTTGAACGACGGGGACGGCACAGGCGAGTGCTTCGAGGATGTAGAGGCCGAACGCTTCCGCGTAGAGGGTTGGGACGGAGAGGACGGTGAGGCTTTGGAGAAAGGCGATTTTGGCGGCGCGGTCGAGATTGGGGAAGAACTCCACGCGGTCGCCAAGCCGACGGCGGAGGGTGGCGACCAGCGGTTTGTCGGCGGCGGTCATTGCCCCGGCAACACGGAGACGAGCGTTGGGGAGGTCGAGTTGAAGAAACGCTTCGGCCAGAAGAGCCAGGCCTTTGCCGCGCGTCATACGGGCAAGATAACCAACGGTCGGCACCGGGGGCGGCATGGCGGCGGGAGCGAAGCCTTCGAGCGCGATGCCATTGTGGACAGCGACAACACGGTCGGGGGGCAATTGCAATCGCGCCGACATCAGGTCGGCGAAGTACTGGCTGACGGCAATGAAACGGTCCACGTCTCGACAACGTTCGGCGAGCAGTTGCCACGATTGGGCGCGGTACGGTTCGGTGAGACCGTCCAGAAAGGAATCCTCGCCCTGGAGGGTGGCGACGATCGGGGCGCGAAGCTCCTGTTTGAGGCGTGGCGCTAGGCCGGCGAGAAGGGAGTTGGAGAGGCAAATGACATCAAATGGCGGCCGGGGGCGCAACCAGTCAAGAAGACGCTCCAGTTCGGGCGGCTCATGGCGGAGCATGGCAACGGTGGATTCGCCAAGGTCCCTGGCGGTGGTGAGATGGGCCAGCGCGGAAGAGACTCGCAACAACGATGGCGTGCTGAGAAGCCGGTCGAGCCAGCGCGGGACGCGGAATCTGCGTTCGAGAAAGACGCTGATGCCGCTGAGGAAGAGCGGCGCATCGCCGGTTTCGGTGGCCGTTTCGGAAACCATCGGGAGGTAGAGCGGCACCATCAGCACGTCATGGCCGCGATCGCGGAGGGCGCGAACGAGGGTGGCGTCGCGGAGACAGCCGCCGCAATGGAAGTTGCCGGTGCCGGGGGTGAGCTGCAGGATCCTCATGAAGGAAAATCCGAAATCCGAGATTCGAGATCCGAAACAAACGTGAAGCGCGAATATCCAAAGTACGTTTTTCGAATTTGAGTCATTTGGATTTGTTTCGAGGTTCGGATTTCGTGTTTCGTGCTTGTTCACCAAAGGCGTACACGACGCCGTCCGCGGCGCCGATGATCACCAGGCCGTCGGCAATGGCGGGCGAGCCGGTGATCGGTTTGCCGATGTCGTAGCTCCAGAGTTCCTTGCCGGTGGCGAGGCTGACGAGGTAGAGGCGTCCGTCGCCGGAGCCGAAAACGACTTTGTCGGCGCAGACGAGAGGTGAGCCATCAATTTCATCGCGGGTTTGGAAAGCCCAGAGTTCCTTGCCGGTGGCGCGGTCGAGGCAGTGGAGACGTTTGTCGCGTCCGCCGATGAGAACGAGTTTGTCGGTGACGGCGGGTGAGGAGAAAAAAGCGGTGTCTTTACCGGTGTAACGCCAGAGGATGACGGCGCGGGCGAGATCGGCACAGAGGACTTCGCCGCCGTAATGGCCGACAAAGGCTTTGCCATCGGCGAGGGCGGGAGAGCCGGGAATATAGGCGCCGGCTTCGATGGTGGCGAGTTCCTTGCCGTTGAAATTGAGAACGTGAAGAAGGCCGTCGCAGCCACCGAAGACAATTTTGCCGTCAGCGACGGCGGGAGCACCGTTGATGTAGTTGGAAGTGTCGAAGGCCCAGAGGAGCGCGCCATTGGCGGCGTCGAGGCAATAGAGTTTGTTGTCGTAGCTGCCGACGAGGATGCGCCAGGCCGCGCCGGCGCGGAAAGCGTTGGCGGCGCCGGTAATTTTGTCTTCGCAAGCGTGTTTCCATTTTTGCGCGCCGGTGAGAGCGTTGAGGGCGTACAGATGGCCGTCGGTGGAGCCGATGTAGAGAGTGCCGTCGAGAATAAGGGGAGCGGCTTCGACGGCGTTGCTGGTGGTGTGGGACCAGACGAGGTCGCCGGTTTTGAGGGAGAGAGCGTACACTTTGCCATCGTCGGAGCCGATGAAGACGAGGTGGCCGGAGATGACGGGGGAGGATTTGATGGCGCGGCCGGTTTTGAAGCTCCAGCGCAGGTCGAGGGCGACGGGCAGGGTGTTGGTGGTGACGCCGACGAGGGTGGGGGAGCCGCGATAGATGGGCCAGTCGGCGGCGATCAGGGCGGCAAGTAGCAGGGGGAGAATCACGTTAGCGGGACGGCCTCAGGTCGAGGCAGGCAAGTGTGTTTTTGTTGCGGATGATGAGTTTGCCGTCGGCAACGATGGGAGCGGTCCAGCTTTGGCCGTCAAGGGGGCGGATGCGACCGAGTTCGCGATACGCCTGGGGAGTGGCTTCTGCCATGACGAGGTTTCCTTTTGCGCCGTCCATGGCGATCAGAACTCCGTCCACCACGATGAGGCCGCCTTTTTCGAAGCCGGGTTGTTTCCAGAGTGCCTTGCCGGTTTGTGGGTCGAGACAGACAAGCTCATTGCTGATGCCATAGATGTGGTGGTTGTAGAGGATCGGGGAGTTGAAGTGGCACTGCAGTTCCTTGTTTTCCCACACGATGACGGGTTTGTTGCCGGCAACGCTGACGAGGGCACAGCCGTGTTTGTAGTTGCTGGTGATGAAAATCTTGTCTCCAATGACAAGTGGCGTGGCGGCGTTGACGTCCCAGTCGGTTCGCCACGGCAACTGCCAGAGAAGTTTCCCGATGGCGGCCTCGACGCCGATGAGGTGATAGGCGGTGAAGACGATGTATTGTTTTACGCCGTTGAGCGTGGCAACGACGGGTGTGGCGTAACCCGGTTTATCGCTGCCACCGCCCTTCCAAAGGGTGGCGCCGGTGTGTTTGTTGAGGGCGGCAACGGCCGCGCCGTCGCCTCCGGGGATGACAATGAGTTTGTCGCCGTCAATCAGCGGTGACCAGGCCATCTCCCAGCGGGGGATTTCGCCTTTGAATTCTTTGACGACATCCTTGATCCAGACAGGTTTGCCCGTGTTTTCATCCAGGCAATGGACAATGCCGAAACGGCTGACAGTGTACACTTTTCCCCCGTCCACGGTCGGTGTGGCGCGGGCAAACCCGTAATTGGCTTTTGGACTGTCGGGGTAGGTGTGAGCCCAAATCTCCTTGCCGGTCTTGAGGTCGAGGGCGCGGACGATATCCTTGTCGCCGTCATGGTTGATGATGAAAACTTTTCCGTTGGCAACGGACGGCCCGGCGTAACCGTCGTCGCTCATCGGAGTCCGCCAGAGTTCGCGGGGCGGTTGAGTGTTCCAGTTCTTGCCGATACCGGTTTCGGGCGAGATGCTGTTGCGGTTGGGACCGAGGAAGTTGGGCCAGTCGGCCGCGACGGAGCGGTTTGCGGCAAGGAAGATGGCGGGGTGGAGAATGGCGGCGATGAGCAGGAATCGGTTCAACATGGTTGTCTCCTGTGATGGATGGTTGGCATCTTTGGGCGATAGTGTGCCTCAAAAAAGCGTCGCTATCAACCCTTGAATCGGCGGCGGTTTTCTGCGAGAGTGCGCGGCCATGGACAGGAAACTGAAGTTTGTGTTGATTGGATGCGGGCGGGTATCGGAGAATCATCTTGGCGCATTGACGTGCGGCCAGTTGCCGTCCCAACTGGTGGCGGTGTGCGACAAGGACGAGGCAAAAGCGCGCGCCAAGGGCGAAAAATACAACGTGCCGTTCTACACGGACTATCATGCCATGCTTGCCGCGCATCCCGAAGTGGATGTGATCAATGTGGCCACTCCGACCGGTTATCACGCGGAACACGTCGTGGACCTTGCCCGACACGGCAAACACATCGTCGTCGAGAAACCCATGGCGTTACGTGTTGCCGACTGCGACCGGATGATCAAAGCCTGCCAGAGGAACCGTTGCCGTCTGTTTGTGGTGAAACAAAACCGATTCAACCCTGCCGTCGTTGCGGCCCGCAAGGCGCTGGATGAAGGACGATTCGGCAAACTCGTGATGGGCACGGTGCGCGTGCGTTGGCGTCGCACCCAGGAATATTACGAACAGGACGACTGGCACGGCACATGGGCGCTGGATGGCGGCGTGATGTCCCAACAGGCCAGCCATCATCTCGACCTCCTCCAATGGTTCCTCGGCCCGATCGAGAATCTCCATTGCCGCGCCGCCACGCGCCTACTTGACATCGAAGTCGAAGATACCGCCGTGGCCACCTTCCAATTCAAAAACGGAGCACTGGGCGCTTTCGAAGCGACCGTCGCCACACGTCCGCAGGACCTGGAAGGTTCCCTCAGCATTCTCGGCGAAAAAGGCAGCGTCGTGATCGGTGGCCACGCCGTCAACAAGATTCTCTACTGGGGATTCACCGAACCGCGTCCCGAAGACGCTGACATCCACCATCGTTTCTCACAGGAAGTGCCCAACGTCTATGGCCGCGGCCATACGCCGTACCTGGCAAACGTGATCGAAGCAATCCTCCACAACAAACCCGGCCTGGTCGAGGGACCCGAAGGCAAAAAGAACATCCAGATCCTCACCGCCTTGTACGAATCCGCCGCTCGCGGCGGTGCCCTGCTCAAACCCGGTTGCCCCATCCGCCATTCGCGGCTGGGCGAAAAGAAAAAACGCAAACCATGAGGTGTTCCATGCGTCGTATCCTCCGTCCGTCTGCCCGCCTGTTGTTCGCCGTTGCCGCCCTGGGAGCCGCCAGCTTGGCCACCGCGGCCGACTGGCCCCAGTGGCACGGCCCCAACCGCGACAATATCTCCACCGAAACCGGCCTCCTCGCCTCCTGGCCAACCGGTGGACCACCGTTGGCGTGGAAAATTGACAACATTGGCGGCGGCTATTCCGGCGTCTCCGTCGCCAACGGCAAAATCTTTACCATCGGCGACCTCGATGACGGCGCTTATGTCATGGCTCTCAACGAAGCCGACGGCAAACTGCTCTGGAAAACCAAACTCGGCAAAACCGGCGGCGGCGGTGGTTACCCCGGACCGCGCGCCACGCCGACCGTTGACGGCACACTGGTGTATTCCCTGGGACAATACGGCGACCTGCTGTGTTGCGACGCCCTCAGCGGCAAGGAAGTTTGGCGCAAAAACCTTGCCACCGACCTCGGCGGCAAAATGATGTCTGGTTGGGGCTATAGCGAATCCGTCCTCGTGGACGGCGACAAACTTCTCTGTACCCCCGGTGGATCCCAGGGTACCGTGGCCGCGCTGAACAAAAAAACCGGCGCATTGATCTGGCGCAGCAAGGATCTTACCGACTCTGCCTCCTACAGTTCGTTGGTGCCGGTTGTCATCAATGGCGTCCGCCAGGTGATCGTTTTCACCGACGCTCACGTTGCCGGTATTGCCATTGACACCGGTAAACTCCTTTGGTCTGGCGTCCGCAAAGGCAAAACCGCTGTCATTCCCATGCCGATTTACAAGGACAACCACGTTTTTGTCACCTCCGGCTACGGCGTCGGCTGCAACCTTTTCAAGATCACCGGCAATACCGCCACCGAGGTGTATGCCAACAACGCGATGGAAAACCACCACGGCGGCGTGATCCTTGTGGGCAACCACCTCTACGGACACAGCAACCGGGGCGGCTGGACGTGCATGGATTTCAAAACCGGCAATGTCGCATGGACCGAGAAACAAAAACTCGGCAAAGGCACCCTCAGTTATGCCGACGGCCATTTCTACTGCCGCGCCGAAAGCGGCCCCGGCACCATCGTCCTGATTGAAGCCACACCTACCGGTTGGAAGGAAAAAGGCCGTTTCGACCAGCCCGATCGCAGCGGGAAACAAAGCTGGCCGCACCTGGTCATTGCCAATGGCAAACTCTATGTCCGCGACCAGAACGTCCTGCTCTGTTACGACATTCGTAAAAAGTGAGGTCTGCCATGGAGTGCAAAAAGGACAAGAACAAGGCGCGTTGCGCTTGCACGTATGATCCGTGCAGCCGAAAAGGCATTTGTTGCGATTGCCTCACCTACCACCTTGGCAACCGAGAACTGCCCGGCTGCTGTTTCCCGCCCGATGCCGAAGCCACTTACGACCGTTCTTTTGAGCACTTTGCCCGACTCGTTACCGCGCGTCGCATTTAGCCCGTGGATGGCGCAAACCAACGCCGCTGAAACCACAGCGCGACATTGACCAGGCCAATCAACACCGGCACTTCCACCAGTGGGCCGATCACGGCGGCAAACGCCGCGCCACTGTTGATGCCGAACACGGCCACGGCAACGGCAATCGCCAGCTCGAAGTTGTTGCTCGCTGCCGTGAAGGAGAGTGTTGCTGTCTTCGAGTAGTCGGCACCGACCTTCTTGCCGAGCCAGAAACTCACCAGAAACATCACCACGAAATAAATCAGCAACGGCACCGCCACCCGCACCACATCGAGCGGGATTTTCACGATCAGTTCGCCCTTCAGGCTGAACATTACTACGATGGTGAACAGCAGCGCGATGAGCGTGATGGGGCTGATCTTTGGGATGTACACCCACTCATACCATTCTCGCCCTTTGAACTTCAGCCCGATGATACGGCTGAGGATGCCGGCAATGAACGGGATACCGAGATAAATGAACACACTCTTGGCAATCTGTCCCATTGTTACTTTTACCACGCTACCGGACAGTCCGAACATCGGAGGTAATATCGTAACAAAAAGCCACGCATAGACACTGAAGAACAACACCTGAAACACACTGTTGAATGCCACCAACCCGGCGCAGTATTCGGTGTCGCCCTTGGCCAGTTCGTTCCAAACGATGACCATGGCAATGCAGCGCGCCAGCCCGATCATGATCAGCCCAACCATGTATTCTGGATAACCGCGCAGGAACGTGATCGCTAATACGAACATCAGCACCGGGCCAATGATCCAGTTCTGCACAAGCGAGAGGCCAAGCACCTTCCAGTTGCGGAACACGTCGCCCATTTCCTCGTAGCGCACTTTTGCCAGCGGCGGATACATCATCAGAATCAGGCCGATGGCAATGGGTACATTCGTCGTGCCGACGTTGAATTGATTGATGAATCCTTCGACGCCGGGCACAAAATACCCCGCGCTGACGCCGATCCCCATGGCGAGGAAAATCCACAGCGTCAGGTACCGGTCCAGAAATGAGAGACGACGGGCAATGTTCATGGCTTGATCTTTGCGTACAATGCCGGCAGCTTGGTCAGATAAAGGTTTTTGACGCTGGCTTCATCCTCGCCGAGCGGCTTGACTGGAATCAGGTCCATCACTTCGGTAGGTGACAGCCCGGATTCGAGTAACGTCCGCGTCGCACCGCAGACGGTTCGTTTCAGCGCGGGCGCGATGTCGGCCTCGCTCAGGCCGCACTGCGCCGCCACTTCGCGCAACGCCTGCAACTGGAACCACAGATACGTCGGCCCCATGCCGCTGAGAATGGCAAACGCCTCCAGCTTCTCCTCCGTTACCACCGGACTTTCGCCAAGAGGCTCCAACAACGTCGTCAGTTCGCGCCGATCTGATTCAGCGAGCGCGGGCGAGAACGTCACCGGGTTGTAGCCGGCACCGATAATGGATGGCGCGTTTGGAATCATCCGCGCAATTCGCGCAAACCCGCCCAGTGCCGCTGAAATCTTGGACATAGTGAACTTCGGCGCGAGCGAAACCACCAGCGCGTCGGGTTTCAATGCCGACGCAATTTCTGCCAGCACAGCGCCCATTACTGGGGGATGTACGGCGAGAAACACGATGTCCTGTGCCGCGGCTTCCCGGTTGTTTTTTGTTGTTGCCATCGGCGACGACGGGTCGCTGATAACGATCTTTTCGGGCAGTTTGCCGGCTTGTCGCCAGCCGCCGAGCATAATGCGGACAATGCGTCCGCCACCGACGAAACCAATCGTCCTCATGATGGTATCCTCCTATTCGCAACAGCGCGGCGATTTGAGTTTAGCGCGCCGCGCCGAATCCTTTTTCAACAGTTCGACTTCTTGAAAACAGCCGCGCAGACACCTCAACAACGAGGCGTGCACGGCGTCGCTGGCCGGTGCCAGCGCGTAGATGACCCACTTGCCTTCTCGTCGCTCCGTGACGAGTCCCATTCGACGCAGATAGGCCAGGTGTCGTGAAATGGTCGGTTGCGGCAGTTGCAGTGTCGCTTGTAACTCGCAGACGCACTGCTCATTTGCGGCCAGCAGGCTCAGGATGCGCACCCGCGTCTCATCCGCAAACGCCTTGAAAACATCGGTCGGTTTTCTCATGTCATTTCCTCGGTTTGCGAGCCGTCACTTCCAAGCTCGTGATGTAGTCGCCCGGTTTCCTGCCGCGCGGCAGGTGCCGGACAATTTTGCGATACAGCGGATCGTTGAACCCAGTCATCGCATTGACGTAATCCGTCTTGGCCGTGAGCTGAATATCCACCAACCCCGCTGCGCGCGCCATCCGCTTCGTGTCCTTTGCCAGCACCGCGCCCGCGATGCAGCCGACCAGTGCCTCGACCATCCCGGCCACTTTCGGCGGCAACGGGCGCAGCAGCGCGAGATCAGAGACCGCGACGCGCCCGCCCGGTTTCAGCACCCGCGCAATCTCACGCCAAACCTGCGGCTTATCCGGAGACAGATTGATCACGCAATTGGAGATCACCACGTCCACCGAGTTGTCGGCTACCGGTAAGTGCTCGATTTCGCCGAGACGGAACTCCACGTTGTCCAACCCCGTGCGCTTCCGATAGACGGCGATGTTGCGCCGTGCCTTGGCCAGCATTTCCGGCGTCATGTCCACGCCGATGACCCGCCCCTTCGGTCCCACTTTGCGCCCGGCGATGAACACATCGAACCCGCCTCCGCTGCCGAGATCAAGCACGACCTCGCCGGGTCGTAACGACGCCAACGCTGTTGGGTTACCGCACGACAAGCCCATGTTCGCGCCTTCCGGCAACGCTTCCAATTCTTTCGTGTCGTAACCGATTTGCTGGACAAGTTGCTCGCCCGAACAGCCGCACGATGAGCCGCAGCAGGAACCGCCGGTACGCGCAATTTGACTGTATCCTTCCCGCACGTTTTGGCGGACAGTCTCCGCGTCAATTTTGGTTCGCTTATTCATGATCGCAACAGTTGTTTCAATTCCGCCACGGTTGGTACCTTGCCGGAAACCACGACCTTGCCGTCCACCACCACCGCCGGCGTCATCATCACACCGAGTTTGGCGAACTCGCTGATGTTGCGCACATGCTCGATGTCCGCTGCCAGATCGAGTTCGGCGCAGGCATTGAAGACATTTTTCTTCGTGGCTTCGCACCGCGGACAACCGGGGCCAACAACTTGAATTTTCATGTTTCGAACCTCCTTACTCTTTCTTGCCGGCCATGCGCAACGCCACTTCGGCGATGCGCACGCCAAGTTTCTTTGCCGTGTCGAGACCGAGTTCGTCGGCGCTGATCTCGTCCTTGGTGGACTGCACCGTCGCGCCCTGATACGCGGGCGGATTGCCACCGACAGGGATCATGCCGAAACAGAGCATCGCGGTCTGGATCTGCTCGATGACCAGTTCCTGTCCGCCGTTGCGGAAACTACCCAGGGCCACGACACCCACCGGTTTGTCCGCCAGCGTGCGCGGTTCGCGCAACGGCCCGCATCGCTCGATGAACGCTTTGCACAATGCGCTCATCGAACGGAAATACGACGGTGACCCGATGATGAGTCCACCGAGCGCCGTGTCTTTCAACTTCGGCAAAATCGCGTCGAAATCGTCGGCAGCTTGTTTTGGCAAGTGCCCGGCGATGTTGAGTCCGCCGAGGTCAATCAGTTCGGTTTCAATGCGCGGGCTGACCGCCTTCGCCGAATCGAGCGCCACTTGTACGGCTTTTGCGGTGGTCATCCCTTTGCGCGGGCTGCATGCGATGCCGAGGATTTTCAGCGGTTTGTCCGCTGCCGTTGCGGTGGAACCAACGGCTGACACCAGGGCCGCCGCCCCGGCGGCGCCGAGGAAGTTTCTGCGAGTGATCTGTTTGCTCATACGACACTCCTTTCGGGTTGTTGGTTTGATTGTTGTTTTGTAGGGCGCGATGCCCCGTGTCGTTCCGGGGTATCGGGCCGCTGGTGACGATTTTTCCAACGGCACGGACAGGCATCGCACCCTACAATACGGATTTGCCTGTTGGTGTTCATGGTGAGCTGTAAATTAGCCAGACGCCGCCGAGCAGTACCAGCACGCCGCAGCCGGCTTTGACAATGGTGACGCCCTTCGATTGTTCATTCCAATTCAAAAACCGCTGCACGACTTCGGTAAACGTGCCGGCCACGACGATCACAGCGCAATGGCCGATGCCGTACGCCAGCAACAACGACGCACCGTACAGCGGATTGGTCTTCGCCAGTTTGAACGTCACCGCCAGCATCGGGGCCATGTAGGCGAACGTGCACGGGCCAAGCGCCACGCCAAACACGAGTCCGAGAATAAACGCCGCGATCAGTCCCTTGCGTTTCATGTTCACCTGACCGGGACCCGACCACGGTATCGGAATCACGCCGAGCAGGTGCAGCCCGACAACAAAAAAGATGACAGCCACAACATAATTGCCCCAGCGTCCCACATCGCCCATCATCCGTCCCGCCGCTGCCGTCAGCGCGCCGATGACGGCAATCGTGATGAGAATGCCGACCGAAAACAGCGTCGCCGTCCAAAACGCCCGACGTATCGTGACTTGGCCCTGTTCGCTGATAAACCCGACAATCAGTGGAATACTGGCCAGATGACATGGACTGAGCACGATGCTGAGCACGCCCCACACCGCCGCCGCGCCGAGCGCAACCAACGGCGCGCCTTCCACCGCCCGGCTCAGATTGGTGAACAGTTGTTCCATCAAAATACCGCCGTTGTCGGTAGGGACAGACCGCCGATCTGTCCGAAGAGAACCCCATCATCAACGCGGCGTGCCCGTCCGTCGCGCCCTGCCAGCGGAACAGAATTGAAGTTCATTTTGGATTTACTTTCGTCACGTTGATGCCGAGTTCCTTCCATTTGTTGAGGATGTCTTCCTTGCTATAGAAGCCGACATGACGGAAGAGTTCCTTGCCGTTCGCGTCGAAGAAGATTTGCGTTGGGATTACCTCGACGCCGTATTTCTTCGCCGCACCCTCGTTCTCCCACACGTCAATGAATTCCGTGACGAACTTGTCGGCGTAGTCCTTCTTCAGCTCCTCCAGAATCGGTGCCATCATCTTACACGGAATACATTTCCCGGCACCGAGATCGAGCAGCTTCGGCAACGATTTGCTTGTTGCCGTCGCAACCGGGGGTGTCGCGGCAGCTTTGTTTCGGTTCTTCAGCGCAATGGCCGTCCCTACCAACCCGGTCAGCACCACAACAATGAGGATTTTGACAGGTGTGCTCATTGGATCAGTTTTTTGATTTCGTCGGGCGACAGAACTTTCCCGACGGATTTGACGATGCCGTCCACGGCAAGAGCGGGTGTCATCATCACGCCGAACTTCATGATTTCGGGAATGTCTTTGACCTTCACCAGTTCGTATTGAAGTCCCAGCTCTTTGGCGGCTGCTTCCGTATTTTCCATCAGTTTCTGGCACTTCGGGCAACCGGTGCCGAGGATTTGCAGTTTTTTCATAGGTTTTCCTTTGGCTGTTTGATGGTCTTAGGCGCGACCGCCTGAACAGGCGCAGCGGGGCAGTCGCTTGAGCAGTTCGCGCACGATCTGTTTGAACTGGGTTTTGTCCGGGAAACTGATGGCTTCCTGCGGGCAGGTGGCGGCGCATTTGTCGCAGAGCACGACGCAGTTCAGCGGATGCGCCACCGTCATTTTGTTGCCTGTTTTGTCGAGCGCATAGACGTCGTTCGGGCAGAAGTCACGGCAGTCGCCGCAGCCGATGCAGCGATCAGTGTCAATCGTTGGCTGCCATTCCAGCATGTTGCGGGGAATACCAAGGTAGGTGGGGGCGGTCATGAGTTCCTCCTATTGCGCGGGCGCGGTGTCGGCCTTGGCCAGCGCCGCTTTGATTTTCTCGAACACGGTGTCGGTGGTTTCCATCGCCATGCTGACCGGAATCCAATGCGCGGCATCCATTGGCACACCGGCTTTTTGAAAGCCGTCGCGGAGCAGTTTTTCCTGCCGTTTCTCAGCGCAAGCGGGAGTGATGAACAAGATCTTGTCGGTCAACACGTGTTTCATCAGACGTTCGCCGTCCTCCTCGCAGAGGCGCGGGTGCAACGCGAGAAACTCGATCTGGTCGCCAAGTTCGAGACGAACCCGCTCGGTCAATGTCCAGAAATCAATCTTGGCCATGCTCGCGCACGCGCCGCTGCACGTGCAAAAGAGCAAGGCTTTTGGTTTGGGACCAGTTGTTTCGTTCATGACAAACTCCTTTCGCTAATTTCTCACTGCCGGGACAAACAGCACCGGCACGGTTGCGTGTCGGGCAACCTGGTGGCTGACGCTGCCGAGGAACACCTCGGCAATAAACCCGCGTCCCTGGCTGCCCATGACGATTTCGGATACGCCGCGTTCGCGGGCGAGGCGCAGGATTTCCTGCACGGGCGAACCATAGAGCAATTCGATGTTCACTTCGGTTGCGCCGAGTTTCAGCAGCGCGTCGCGGTGGCGTTGGAGTCGTTCGGTGTCAATCCGGTTGAACTCCTCCAGTTTGTGTTTCAGGTGCGGGTCAATTTTGGCCCGGTCCTGCACGTGCAACAGCGTGACCCGTTTCGCTCCGGCCTTCACGATGGCTTCAAGATAGCGGAAGGCATGTTCGGCGTTGTAGGAAAAGTCTGTCGGATAGAGAATATGTTTTGTGAAATCAGCGCAGACGGCTTCGCATTCGGGTGCTTGTTTTTGCGCCGCGATCTGAACCCGCATCACCAACACCGGTCGGGTGGCACGATGCAAGATCGCCAGCGCCACGCCCCCGATAAGCACTTCGTGAGCCAGTGTCACGCCATGCGAACCGACGACGATCAGCGAGGCACCTTGTTCGGTAGCAATCCGATTGACTTCGACTTCCGGAATGCCGGGCGGGATTTCCACAGAGGTCTCGTAGCCGAGAGATTCGAGGACAGCTTTTTGTTGTGCGAGACGCGGCTCCGCCCAACGGGCCAGTTCGTATTTCATGATGTCCAAATGCCGCAGCCCAAGGGCATGAACCAGCACGGCTTGTCGCGCTCCCAGCGGCTTGAGGCCTCGCAGACAGGCGATTACGCGGTCGGAAGCGGATGAGAGGTCGGTGGCTACAACGATTTTCGTGAACATAACAAATCTCCTTTCAGAATAGTGCGCCAAAGATCATGCCCACGACGGTGGACATGACGACCGTTAACAAACAAAACACGAACGTTTTCTTGGCGCCGATGATTTTGTTGATGACCAGAATGCTCGGCAACGACAACGCCGGTCCGGCCAACAACAACGCCAACGCCGGGCCTTTGCCCATGCCGAGCCGCATCAGCATCTCGGTAATCGGAATTTCCGTCAGCGTCGCAAAATACCAGAGCATCCCGACGAAGGAAGCGACGAAATTGGCGCCGAGACTGTCGCCGCCGACCCACGCCGCGACCTGTTTTTCCGGGATCAACGCGCCGATCAAGCCAGTGACGAACACACCACCGAACAGCAACGGAACGATCATCATGCCGAAGTCCCACGTGGCATTCATCCACTCCTTGCGTTCTTCCCGGTTAAACCAGCGCCACGACATCCACGCTACCAGCAACCCCATCGCACCCGCCAGATACCATTTGATGCCATGCACTTTCATCACCCAGTTTTCCTTCGGTGTCATCGTCGCAATCTCGTCCCGGTTCAACCGACGAATCTCTGTCGCCAGTCGTCCGTTGGCGTCATACTCTTGCACATCCAGCGCCTCCGGGCGCGAGTAACGGATGTTGGCTTCCATTCGTGTCCCATTCTTCAACGTAATCGTCACGTCGTTGGTGTTGTACCAGTCGCTGAACACCAGAAACAAAATCATCGAGGCAAAAAACAACGCCGTCTTCCAGAGCGGGCGCGGACTGGCGGGCGGCTCCGGCATCTGCATCAACTGTTCATTGCGCTCCGTGTCGCTCCGACGGAAGATGAATTGCATCAACAATCCGATGATGACAGCAAATATAATCGCGCCCAGAGCCCGCGCCACGCCGAGATCGGTTCCCAACACGCGCGCCGAGAGGAAAACGGCCAGCACGTTGATGGCCGGGCCGGAGTAGAGGAACGCGCTCGCCGGGCCGAGCCCCGCGCCCATCGTATAGATGCCGGCAAACATTGGCAGGACACTGCATGAGCAGACGGCCAGAATCATGCCCGACACCGACGCCACGCCGTACGCCAACACACGGTTGGAGCGCGGTCCGAGATAGCGCATCACCGACGCCTGTGACAGAAATGTCGAGATCGCTCCCGCGATGAACATCGCCGGCACGACGCACGCCAGCGTGTGATTCACCGCATACCATTGCAGCAGCCGGAACGCTTCCAAAATGGCATTGGAAACCTTCGGATGATCAAACGGTACAAAATAGGCGACCAGGAACACGCCCGCCAGCACCGCAAACTTCTTCCAGTCTTTCTTCATCTCATTCTCCTGTAGTCACAAACTTCCGAATCCGTTTCCCGATCTCATCGCGCACCCGGCGGAACACGGCCATCTTCTCTTCCTCGGGGCCGGTCGCGTGAGCAGGATCATCAAAACCCCAGTGGGCCTGCTGTTTTGCGCCCGTGTACATCGGGCAGGATTCACGGGCATTGTCGCAGACCGTCACCAGCAGGTCGAAGGATTGACCAGCAAACTCGTCAATGGACTTCGAGCAATGCTGGGAAATGTCCACGCCGACCTCGGCCATTGCCCGGACGGCCAGTGGGTGAACGTCGCCGGTGGGTTTTGCCCCGGCGCTGAACGCCTCGAATCGGCCGCCACCGAGATGGCGGAGCCACCCCTCGGCCATCTGGCTGCGACAGGAGTTACCGGTGCAGAGAAAGAGAACGCGTGTTTTCACGGCGCCAAACATATTCGCCTAAGCGAATATGTCAAGTTTTTGTTCCCGGACCTCTTTTGTGGTTGGGTTGTCAAAAGTGGCTAAACTTTGGAACGATCGTTCCAAAGTTTAGCCGTTTTTTGATCTGCACATCGAACTTATGCTGCGCCCCCCGGTTTGCGCTTTCAATGCACGTTTTGGAAGCGCGCCGCCTGTCTGGCGCTCAAATCGTGCGGCGTGGCGGCTCGGCGCTTTCAAAGGCCAGCGCGCCGGTCGGACAGTGTTTGACGCAGTCGGCGCCGACTTTTCGCAGGCCGTCGGCCAGCGAGGCGTTCAACGGGACCCCGACCTTCACGTCGAAGCCGCGTCCGATGAAGACAAGGCCGAGCGGTTCCCGGGCCTGTTCGGCGATGGCGACGCAGATGCCGCAGGAGATGCATTTGCCCGGCTCGAAGATGACGCCGCCGGGTTGGCGAATGACCTCGAAGAGGCGACGTCGTTCGCCGGCGAACTTTTTGGGGTCGGCGCCGTAGGCGGCGGCGTAGAGACGCAATTTGCAATCGGCGGCAGCCCGGCAGTCGCAGTGGCAGCATCGGCCGGCGGCTTTTTCGGCTTCGCTGACCAGTTCGCGGACGCTCAATTCCGAGTTGGCGCCTTTGCCAAGTTCGCGGTATTCGGCGGGTGAGAGTTTGGGAATGGTGGTGGTGAATTCTTTCGGGGCGATTTGCCAGGGGCGAGCGGCGAGGAAGGCATCCACGCTTTCGGCGAGCAGATGTCCGTCGCCAACGGAGCGGGCCGGGTCCCAGCCGTTGCGGATGCAACTGCCGCCGGCAAAAACACCGGGAATCTCGGTCTGAAAATCTTTGGCGCTGACTTTGATCATTTTTTCGGTGGCGGGGACACCGAGGTCGGCGTGGTTTGTTTTGGCCATGGGACCGACGGCAAGGATGACGGCATGGTAATCGCGGCGCAATTCGTCGAGTGTTACTTCGCGTCCGAGGCGTGTGTTGCCACGGAATTCCAAGCCGATGGCGCCGATGGTGGCGATGTCGGCGTCGAGCACTTCGCGCGGGAGGTTGGCCTGGCGCATTTGGCCACCGGGTTCGGTGGCGGCGTCGAAGGCGGTGACTTTGTGTCCGCGTTTCAGCAGGAAGAAGGCAGCGCTGAGGCCGGTGGCGCCGGCGCCGACGACGGCAACACGTTTGCCGGTGGGCGGGGCGCAGGTGGGGACAAAGCGGTGGGGTGCGGCAGCGTCGAGATTGGCGACTTCGCGTTCGATGAGTTGGATGGCGACGGCGCCGTCGTATTGGCGGCGTCGGCAACCCATTTCGCACGGGGCGCGGCAGATGCGGCCGAGGACGCCGGGGAAGACGACGTTTTCTTTGACGCGGGCGATGGCGTCCTGCATTTTGCCGGCGGCGACGAGGCGGATGACTTCGGGGATTTCCATGCGGGCGGGGCAGACTCGTTGGCAGACGGAGATGCAATCGCCGAGGTGGTCGCTGAGCAGCAGTTCGAGGGCGGCTTTACGGGCGGCTTTGACTTCGGGGGTTTCGCTGGCAACGATCATGCCGTTGCGGGCTTTTGTGGCGCAGGCGGGTTGGAGGTTCCATTGGCCGGTGACACGGACGACGCAGGCCATGCAGGAGGGATGGTTGTCTTTGACGCCGGCGAGGAAGCAGAGGGTGGGAATGTTCAGGCCGAGTGCGCGGGCGGCGTCGAGGATGGTGCTGCCCTCGGGGACGGTGACGGGTTGGCCGTCTATGGTGAGTGTGATCATGGGTGGACGAGGGCGAGGTGGGCGGGGGATTCTTTGTGGAGGTGGCCGGCGGTTTTTTGGCCGCCGCTTTCGATGTGGATGGCGCCGACGGGGCAGTCGGTGCGGCAGACATCGCAGCGGGTGCATTTTTCGGGGTCAATTTTGTGTCGCTGGTAGGGGGTGATGGGGATGGCGTTGGCGGGGCAGTGTTGGGCGCAGATGGTGCAGCCGGTGCAGTTTTCCTGGACGACGTATTGGATGAGCGGTTTGCAGCGGCCGGCGGGGCATCGGCCCTGGAGGTGGGCGTCGTATTCGTCGTGGAAGTAGCGGAGGGTGGAGAGGACGGGGTTGGGGGCGCTTTTGCCGAGACCGCACATGCTGGCTTGTTCGGTGAAGGTGGCGAGTTGTTTGAGGTCGTCGAGGTCGCTGGGGCGTCCTTTGCCGTTGCAGATTCGGTCGAGGATTTCCCACATTCGGGTGGTGCCGATGCGGCAGAAGGTGCATTGGCCGCAGGATTCGTTGCGCAGGAAGGACATGAAGTAGCGGGCGACATCCACCATGCAGTCGTCCTCGTCGAGTACGACGAGACCGCCGGACCCCATCATGGCGCCCGCTTCGGTGAGGGCTTCGAAGTCCACGGGGGTGTGGCTGAGGGAGGCGGGGATGCAGCCGCCGGAGGGGCCGCCGATTTGGACGGCTTTGAAGCGTTTGCCGTTGGGGACGCCGCCGCCGATTTCCTCGACGATTTCGCGGATGGTGATGCCCATGGGGACTTCAATGAGGCCGGCACGGTTGATTTTGCCGGCGAGGGCGAAGACTTTGGTGCCTTTGCTTTTTGGGGTGCCGAGGGCGGCGAAGCGGGCGGCGCCGTGGCGGATGATCCAGGGGACCATGGCGAAGGTTTCGACGTTGTTGAGGAGGGTGGGGCGACCCCAGAGGCCGCTTTCGGCGAGGCGTGGTGGTTTGAGTCGGGGGATGCCGCGGTGGCCTTCGATGGATTCGACGAGGGCGGTGGCTTCGCCGCAGACGAAGGCGCCGGCGCCTTCAAAGATGTGGAGGCGGAAGTGGTTGAGGAGGCCGTGTTCGGTCATTCGGCGGATGGCTTCGCGCAGGCGGCTGACGGCGCGTGGGTATTCGGCGCGGACGTAGATGTAGCCTTCTTTGGCGCCGACGCAGTGGGCGCCGATCATCATTCCTTCGATGACGCGGTAGGGGAAGGATTCCATCAGCATTCGGTCCATGAAGGCGCCGGGGTCGCCTTCGTCGCCGTTGACGATGACGTATTTGGTGCCGTCTTGGGAGGGGGCGTGGAGGACGTGGCTCCATTTGAGGCCGGTGGGGAAGCCGGCGCCGCCGCGGCCGCGCAGGCCGCTGGCGGTGATTTCGGCGATGAGGTCTTCGGGGGCGCGGGTGAGGGCGGTTTGGAGGGCTTTGAAGCCGTCGTGGGCGATGTATTCGTCGAGGTCGAGGGGGTCCATTTCGCCGAAGCCTTCGGTGGCGATGCGGACCTGGCGGCCGAGGAAGCGTTCGACGGGTTGGCTTTCCATGAGGAGTTGGTGTTGGTCGAGTTTTTCGAGGGGATTTTCGGCGGTGACCAGTTCTTCCAGGGTGCGGTTGATCCAGCGGGTGAGTCGTCGGGTGAGGTTGGCGGGGGGGAAATGTCGGCGGATGATGCCTTCGGCTTGTTCGGGAGTGACTTTGGCGTAGAAGGCGGGTGGTTTATGGGGGAGGCGGATTTCGACGATGGGGGTTTGGTGGCACATGCCGACGCAGCCGACTCGTTTGACGGGGATGTCGAGGCCGAATTCTTTGACGGTGTGTCGGAGCAGGTGGAAGAGTTCGTCGCTGCCCTTGGCCATGCAACAGGAGCCGAGGCCGACGCGGATTTCGGGTTTGTTTCCGTTTTGATGATGGCAGGAGACAGCATCCACATCGCTGACGGTTTGGTGGCGGGTGGCACGGAAGTCGTCGAGCATCATTTCGACGGTATCGGGCGCGAGGTGTCCGTAGGTGGTGTGGTCAATTTGTACGGCCGGTGCCAGTGTGCAGCAGCCGAGGCAGGCGACGCGTTCGACGGTGAACTCGCCATCGGGGCTGGTGTCGTCGCCCGCCGGGATGAGGAGGGCGCGTTGGATGGCTTCCTGGATGTTTTCGGAGGATTTGACGTGGCAGGCGGTACCGTGACAGACGCGGAGTCGGTGGCGGCCGGTGGGTTTGAAGCGGAACTGGTGGTAGAAGGAGCCGACGCTGACGAGGTGTCCGAGGGTGATGCCGGTCAATTCGCTTGCGCGGCGCAGGACCGGTTCGGGCAGATAATGAAAATGCTCCTGGATACCCTGCAGAATCGGGATGGTAGCGGATTCGTCGCGTCCGGTGCGGGCGAGCAGTTTTTCGAGAAATAGATCGTATGATTCCGTGGTCATTCGCCGAAACAATAGAGGTTGTTTTTGCCGCGCAGATACATGCGGGCACCGCGAAAGGCGGGGCTGCTGTTACATGGTTCGCCCAGTTCGTGGGTACCGAGTTGTTTGAAGGCGTCGCCGGCTTCGGTGAGAAAGATTTTGCCTTTGCGGGTGATGGCCAGCAGAGTGTTGCCGGCGAGCGCGGGGGAGGAATAGAAATCCTCGGCAAAGTCGTGTGCCCATTTTTCCTTGCCGTTGGACAGGTCGCAGCATTGCAACAGGCCGCCGCTGCCGAGCAGGTAGAGGAATTTGCCGTCGGAGAGGGGGCTGGGCACATCGGGGGCGCCGTCGGTGGTTTTCCAAGCGATGTGAGTTTTGGTGATGTCGCCCTTGCCAGTGGGGCGGATGGCGAGCACGTCGGCGTTGACTTTGAGGGCGATGACCAGGCCGCCGGCGAAGATGGGGGAAGGGGCGAGGTCGCTGCCGAGGCCGTTGGCGCGCCACAGTTCGGTGCCGCTGATTGGGTCGTAGGCCAGTACCCAGGGATCGCCACAGGTGATCAACTGCGGTTTACCTTCGACCAAAGCGAGGATGGGCGAGGCCCAGGAGCCACCGGTGGGGCGTGCGGTTTGCCACAGGTCGCGGCCGGTGCGGGTGTCGAGGGCGAGCAGCTTGGATTTGCCGTCGCCTTCGTGGCCGAGGTCGAGTTGGATGAGGAGGCGGTCCTGCCAGAGGGCGAGGGAGGAGGCGTAGCCGTAGGCGTTTTCCAGCGGGCCGAGGTTGCGCGCCCAGATTTGTTTGCCGGTGAAATCGAAGGCGGCCACGTCGCCGTTGGCGAAGATGGCGTACACGCGGCGTCCGTCGGTGACGGGGGTTGGCGCGGCCAGACCGGTGTCCTCGTATAATTTCGGGGGCGGCGGTCGGGGAGTGGTGATTTTGACGGTGGTCGTCCAGAGGAGTTGGCCGGTGTCGGCGTCGAAGCGGGAGAGATGTCCTGTGTTTTCATTGGCGCCGGTCAGGAAGACGGCGTTGCTCCAGACGATGGGGGAACTCATTCCCGGCAATGGCACAGGGGTTTTCCATTTTACGGTCATTTTGACCGGTGTCGGATGGGTACCATTACCCCACGGGCCGCGAAAGGCGGGCCAGTTTTGTTCCCACTCAGTCAGAGAAAGTGGCGGCTCGGCGGTTTCCGCGGCGGCGGGGGTTCGTTCGGGGAGACGAACCGGTTGGGTACCAAGCCACAATGCCGCGGCAGCCAGCAATCCGAGCACGGTCGCGACGCTGTAGCGTCCGAGGCGGGCGAGTTGTTGGTCTTCCTGCAATTGGCGCGCACCCCAGGCGATCGGGTTGGGGAGGGGGCGTCGGGTGGCGCGGAGGAGATGGGCGCTGGCCAGAAACACGGCCAGGGCGCCGAACATGGCGCGGGCGCCGTTGCGGGAGAGGCGTAATTGGGTGAACGTTTTTTGTCGCAACTCCAGATCGAGTCGGCGGATGCGCTCTTTGAGCGCTTCGTCCTTCGGGCGTTGGTGCAGTTCTTCGATGAGACGGGTGCGTTGCTGGGAGGTTACCAGCGCGCCCACTTTGCCCTGTGTTTGGGCGAACACCAACAAGCCGCCGGTGGCCAACAGAAAGGCACCGGAGGCGATGGCTGTGGCGAGAGCGATTGGATGGAGCCACGTTTTCATGGCGCAGTTGGCGGCGTAGGGTCCGGCACCGGCAGGCCGAGACGTTTGAGTTCTTCAGGGCAATAACGGAAACAACGGGCACAGGCTACGCAACGGAACTGGTCGGCCTCGTAATCGGTTCGTTTCCGTCGGATGGCCAGCGAGATCAATTTGAGGCCGATTACCAAGGCGATCCACGCCCCTCCCAGTCGTCCGGCCCAGACAAAACGGTGTCGGATCGCTTGGGCGTTGGCAAAAAGTTTTTCCAGCGGCTCACCCGTCGCTCGGAACGCCGCCGAAGCATCGGTCGTTCCCTGAACCGCGCCGGTCTCTTCCAAGTGGATGCGTTCGGCGAGGTTGACGACGCGGTGTTGGCGGGCGAAATTCGTCCCCGCCAGGCCGCCCAGCCAGAATCCCAGTCCCACCAGCACCGGCAACAAAACCAGCAACGCCGCCAGCCGTCGTTTGTCGGCCTGAATGGCGTGAACCGGCGTCGGGGTGTCCACGCTGGATTTGTTGATGGCGCCAAATGGGCAGGATTGCTCGCAAAGACGGCATTGAGTGCAGGTTTGCGGGGCAATTCGGACACGCCACTTTGAGATGCTCGATGCCAGACCGAGCAAGGCGCCGTAGGGACACAAAAACCGGCAATAGGGACGCCCGACAAACATACCGATCGCCAACAGCCCAATTCCCAGACCGACCATAACCGCGCTGCCGCCGAGACGGAAAATCGGCACAAACGGGTCGTACTGGCAGATGATGAATCCGGCGCCCGTGGCCGCGAACACCAGCGCCAGCCCAAGATAGATGTACGGCAACAACCGCAGCCCGTGTTCCAGCCAGGATGGAACGTTGACGGGCTTGAGTAACACCACGTCCTGCAACGCGCCGTGCGGACAGACCGAAGAACAGAACACCCGCCCGAACAACAGTGCCGCCGCCAGCGGCAGCAGCGCAAACACCACCGCTGCCATCGGGATCGCGTAACCAGGATCGGCCAGCGCCAATGCCACGTTCTGAATGGCGCCAATGGAGCAGATGCAACCGTTTCGCCAGAACCCGAAATACAACAGCGAGAAAAGACCGAGCGCGGCCAGTTCTCGCCGCGACCGCCGTCGCAGGGCCAGCCACGTCGCCAGCGCCAGCGCGGCGACCAGCACCGCCACATCGAGCCGTTCCAGCCACAACGCCCGCGCTGCCGGCTCGGTCATCACCGGCAACTTGTGGCCGGTCTCCGTGAATTGCGGCGGCGGAAAACGTTGGACAGCGAGCCAGGTCGTCATGTTTTTCCCACCTGCGCTTTACGCACATACGGTTGGCTGGCCGGGACGCGGTGAATGGCGTCGGCAGGACAAACGCGGGCGATGGAGCATTCGTTGCAGTTGACGCAGCGGTCGTGGCGAATCTGAAGGTAGAGCGAGCCGTTGCCGAAGGTGGTGCAGCCCTTGACGCATTTGCCGCAACCGACACAGAGCGATTCGTCAATGTGATACTCGAAATACGGCTCCTCGATGAACTTGCGGATGATGGCGCCGGTGGGGCAGAGCTGGTTCTCGGCACCGGTGTTCAGGCCGACCGGTTGTGGCTCGAAATAACCGGTGCAAAGGTTGCAATAGCCGCACATGTCGTAAGCGTGAACGCATTTGACCGCCGACTGTTCCAATACGCACTCGGTGGCGCAACGGCCGCACATGGTGCATTTGTACGGGTCAATCTGCCAGACGCTGCGGCGCGAGCGGAAGCGGTGGATGAGTCCGCCAACGATGCCGCCCAGACCGAGCAGCGCCGCGCCGCGCGTGGCGTTGGCAAAGAAATCGCGCCGGTTCATCGCGGAGCCTCCTTCCACGGAAGCGAACAACGGGCGAATTCGCCACAACCACGACACGCACCGTGTCCCGCGCAGGAGCGCCGAAGAAGAACGGCGCCGAGCGCGGCCAACAGGCCGAGCAGGGCCGCGCGGAAAAAGGCGCGTCGGCCCATGTTGTCATCCCGATCGGAGCAAAGAACCGCGCCTGGCTGGCGAGGCAGAGGTTCTTTGCTTCGTTCAGAAGGACATGTTTTGAAAAAGCGTTTCACGTCTTTTTCCCCTTCGGCGTGAAGATGCGAACGTCTTTGGTGACAGGGTCGAGCACGAGGACTCGTCCGCGCGAGTCGGCGGCGATCGGCATGCCGAACCCGACCTGGCAGTTGGCGCAGGCACGGCGGGCGAGGTCTCGGTTTTTGACGAGCTGTTCCGGTCCGGCGACGACGCCTTCAAAACGGCCTTTCACGTCATAGACTTTCACGCGAGTCAGGCCTTTCTCGCTGGTCACAAACCGGCCATCGGGCAACCGCGTGACATAGGCGGGGTTGCAGCAGCCGCAGAATCCTTCGACGTTCATGGCGGTCTCGCCCCAGCCGGTTTCGTATTGGCCGTCGAGGGTGTATGCCTCGATGCGGTGTTTGCCGGGATTGACAACCCAAAGGAGACCATCAGGACCGATGTGAAGGTCAAAATAGGGACTCGGCACGACAAACCCCTTGATGCGCGAGAGGATGACGCCGCCGGCGTTGCATCGAAGGACTTCCCGATGGCCGGCGTCGGCGACATAAACATTGTCGCCGCTCTGGGCAATGGCGGTGAGAAGAACGTTCTCCCCGAGCGGTTGGCCTCCCTCGAAGTGATCTCTGAACGCGACCAGTCCCGTGGCCGCGATGGCATGCGGCGGCGCGGGCAGGTCGCGGTCACGAAGTTGTTTGCCGTCGGTGTCGAACGTTTTGAGGGCTTTGTCGCCTCCCACGAGGATGGTGTCGCCGGCGACAACGAGACATTTTGGTTCCGCAAAGCCGGTGGCAAACCGGTTTGTTTCCTCGTAGAGCAACAACGATGGATCGGTGTGTTCGTAGCGGCTGATGTCGTAGGTGAACCGGGCGTCGAGCGGCGGTTTCTCGGCGCGTTGGGGCCGGTCACAACCGGCCAGTCCGGTGGCGGTCAACGCGCCAAGGCCGACTCCAAAGAACTTTCGTCGGGTAAGTTCCTCGTTCATTGTTTCACATCCAGGCAAACCATTTTCGTCAGGTCACGCGCCAGTAACCGCCCGTGTGCCAGCGCCATTGGCGCCCAGCAATCGTGTCCCTCCAGGATGCGCGCCTGAGCGAGGGGACGATAGCCCGAGGGGGTGGCCTCCGCAAGTGTCAGCCACCCCTCGTCGTTGAGCACGTAGATCAGGCCGTTGCCGATGACGAACGGGCCAAGACCGAATTTCGCCGTGGCGCTGCTGGTCCAGAGGAGTTTGCCGTCCAGATTCAAACAACAAAGCTGACCGTCAGGCCGCACCCCGTAGAGATGGCCGTTGTAAAGAATCGGTGTCTGCTGGGCGGCGCCGAACTCGGTTGGTTTGAGGCGGAACACGGTTTCAGGGACGATTTTGCCGCCGTCTTCCTTCAATCGAAGCATCATCGCGCCGGCGTTGTAACCGCCTGAAAGAAAAAGACGGTCGGCGCCAACCGGCACGGGAGTTGGCACGGCGGCGATGGAAATCTTCCAGGAGTCCGTCTCCCAAAGCAGCGCGCCGTTGTCCGCCGCCACGCCGACCACGCCGCCGCTGGCGACATAGACATATTGGCGTTTGCCGGCGAACTCGATGGGGACGATGCTGGAATGGGTCATTTTCCAGTCGCGCGGGTTGGGGGTTTTCCAGAGGATTTTGCCGGTGGCTAGCTCCACGGCCATCAACAGGGCATCACCGCCGACGCCGAGGATGACCCGGTCGCCGTCCACCAGTGGGCATTGCCCCGCATACCATTCCGGCACGGTTGCGCCGAAATCTTTTACCAGATCGAGTCCCCAGACAAACTTGCCCGTGTCGGCTTCCAAACAGGCGACATGGCATTTGGGGCCGAACGTGACGACATACTGGCCGGCCAACGTCGGGATGGTACGGCTCATGCCGTGGTTGCGCTTGATTTTCACCGGATAGGTGAACCGCCAGAGTTCCCTGCCATCGGCCAACGAGAGACAACGAAGGGCGTCGGCTTGTTTGGTCTGATCGTAATCGAGGAGGTACACGCGGCCCTGGCGGACAGCGGCGCCCGCGTAGCCTTCGCCGAGGTCAACGCTCCAGAGCTGGCGCGGCGGTTTTTCCCATTGCCGCGCCAGGGGCACGCCGTCGTCGGCGATGTTGTCCCTTCGAGGCCCACGGAATTGTGGCCAGAGGCCGGGCAGGTCGGAGGGAACGCCGTCGCCGAGAATGAGCCGGCTGGATTCAAAGGGCGATTTTTCGGAGGCGAGCAACAGTCCCGGCGGTCGGTCGAGACCAGGTTTGCGTTCCGTCAACGGTTCGGGGCGGCTGGTCCGCAGAAGGAGATAGAACGCGCCCAGGCCGATGAGGCTGGCGGCCAGCGTCGCGGCGATCAGGATCGCGCGTGAGTTGTTCGGTGTCGGTGACACAGGAACGTGGCGGATTTGCCACGGGTTCGGTCGCTTGTCCAACATTATTTCGCTGTGATATAGTGGCGGCGTGCGAATTCGAAACATCATTTTGGACTGGTCGGGGACGCTGGTCAACGACCTGCCTCCCGTCTGGCGGACGACAAACCACGTGTTTGAAGTGTTCGGGCTGCCGCCGATGTCGCTGGAGGAGTTTCGACGGGAGTTTTGCCTGCCGGTTCGGCGGTTTTATTCAACGCGACTGCCCGATGTGCCGATGCGACGGCTGGAAGAGGTGTTTTTGGGCTACTACGCGAATTATCGGCACGAAATCCATCCGTTGCCTCATGCGGAGGAGTTTTTGAAGTTTTGCGCCGAACGGGCCATCCCGGTGTTTGTGGCCAGTTCGGCGGATGTGGAGACGTACACGGCGCAAATGGAACGATTCGGGTTCACCCGGTACGTGACCCGCCCGTACCTGGCGATCCCGGACAAGACAGAGCAGATCCACCGCATCCTCGCCGACAACGCGTTGACACCGTCGGAAACGCTGTTTGTCGGCGACATGGAACACGACATCGAAGCGGGCAAAGCCGGCGGCGTGCGGACCTGCGCGGTCTTGACAGGATACAATCACGTGGACAAACTGCGCGCCATGAACCCCGACTGGGTGTGCGAACACCTGGGAGAATTGCGCGAGAGGCTCTGTGGATAAGATCACCATCAAAGACCTGGAACTGGACGCCTATATCGGCGTCACCGCGGCCGAACGATCCCGACCGCAAAAAGTCCTCCTCACCCTGATCCTGGAACGCGACCTCGGCGAGGCAGGACGCACCGACACCGAATCCGCCACCACTCCCTACGACGAAGTGGTCCAGGCCGTCCACGACGTCGTGGCCGAACGTCCACGGAAATTGATCGAAGCGATGGCGCTGGAAATCGCCCGCGAAATCCTCTACCGCCGCATGGCCGTGGCCGTGACCGTCGAGGTCAAAAAATTCAGCATTCCAAAAACAAAATACGTTTCCGTGGAACTACATCGAAGCCTATGAAAATCCACACCGTCCTTCTGTTACTTTGCCTCGGCGCCACCGCGGCGTTGGCCGACACCCTCAAGCTGAAAAACGGCACGACCATGGAAGGCACCATCGTGGCCGAGACCGACACCGAATACACTCTCGAACAAACCCACGCCGGCGGCACCATCAAATCAAAAGAGATCGTCCGCAAAAGCGACGTGGCCGAGGTGCTTCGCGCCACGCCCGAACAAAAAGCCGCCCAGGCAATGAAGGAAGCTTATCAAGCCACCCTGCGCTACAAACTAGACCCGCAGAAAAGCTACCCGAAAGATTACTACGACAAGGTCATCGCGTTTTCCTTCCGCAAGTTCCTCGCAGATTATCCCCAGTCGCCCTACCAAAAGGAAATGGAAGAACGCATCGCTGCCTGGGAAGCTGAGCGGGACAAGGTGGCCGCCGGTCAGGTCAAACGCAACGGGCAATGGACAAGCGCCGCGGAAGCGGCTGCCGCCGAGGGCGAACAACTGCTGCAACAGGTTCGCGCCGCGTTGCTGGCCGGGCGACACGCCGAGGCCGCGCAGGGAATCGAGACGTTCCTTTCCGGTCAGGTGGCGGAAAACCTCGCGGCCACGGCCAAAGAATTGCGGGAGAAAATCTATCAGCAATGGTGTCAAAACCTACAACAGTCGCAGACGCAACTCCAGGAACAACTCACCGCTTGCAACACCAACCTGGCCGCCGCCAAAGAACAATTGGCCAAGGCGCAAGAAGCCCTGCGTCAAAAGAGTGCCGAAATAGGAGGCGGCTTCAAAAAAGCCAGTAGCAAAAACTTTGGTAAACTCAGCAATGCCGTGGCCGATGAGATGAAAGCGATTGCCGAGGCCCAAAAGAAAGTGACGGACCTGGAGCGGCAACAACTGGACCTGAACGCTCGTCTGGCGGCCATCAACCAGAGCCTGCCGCAAATCCAGGCACGCATGGAATCGCTCAATATCGCCGCCCTGCCCGCCACCGGCAGCGCCACCACGGTGGTGACGCAAGCGGAACCGCCACCCACGCCTCCGTCGTCTCCAGCGGAACCGGAAGAGGAAGGAGGAATCCTTTCCAAGATCGCCGAGGTGGCCAGAAAATACTGGTTGATCGCCCTTGTGGCGATTCTGGTGGTCGTGTGGTTTGTCTCCCGCAAGATGGGAGAATGACCGTCAACGCTTGATCATGCCGTTGCGGCGGGCGTACTCGAAGATGCCGCCTGCCTCAATCACCGGACGGGCGTCGCCAAGCGGTTTTAGTGGGAACGTCTCCCCGGTGCGGAGGAGTTTCAAGATGTTGGCGTCGAGGTCCAACTCGACTTCGTCGCCGGTACGGAGGGTTTCACAGAGACGGGTGGCGGACTCGACGGGATACAACTCGCCGGTGGCCACGCAGTTGCGGAAGAAGATCCGGGCAAAACTCTCGGCCACGACCGCCTGGCAGCCGGCCGCGCCGAGTGCGATGGGGGCGTGCTCGCGGGAACTGCCGCAGCCGAAGTTGCGGCCGGCGATGACGATGGCGTAAGGGGTTTTCGTCTGGCCTTCGGGTACGTAACGGGTCGGATAGGCATCGGACGGCAATCCGCAGAGGGCGTAGCTGCCGAGTTTCTCGTACTCTTCGGGAATGGTAGGGACCAGGCTCAGGTAGTGAGCCGGGATGATCTGGTCGGTGTCAATGTTGTCTCCAACGACAAATGCTTTTCCACAAATCAAGGCACTCATGATGAGCCAGAGCCTACGCGAAGCGCCGCCGCGAATCAATCCTGTTTGCCAAAGCTCTTGATTTTCCGTGTCCGGCGACTATGCTGGAGCGCGTTTGGTGGCGCCCCCATCGTCTAGTGGCCCAGGACATCAGATTCTCAATCTGAGAACAGGGGTTCGATTCCCCTTGGGGGTACCAACTGCAAAAGGTGAAAGCCACCGACAGGAGTTCAGATGATGCTGCGAATCTCACTTATTGCCGTGTTTGCCGCGGCGGCTGTGACTGCTTACACGGCCGGCCCTGTTGGCCTCGGTGGTTCCATCGTCAAGGCGGATCCCGACGCCAAAACCTTTGTCGTGAAAGGGAAAGACGGCGAAACGGTCGTCAAGTACGACGAGAAAACCCGCTTCGAACTGGTCAAGCCGTCGGATGCCAGCGTGTTGACCGACGGTTGCCGGGTCAAGGTTAATGGCAAATTTTCCGCCGACCAGAGCGCCATCACAGCCACCGTGTTGCAACGGTTGGCCGATGATTTCAAGTCGAGTGCGATCAATCTGAAAGAATCGTTTTGTTTTGGTGTCTTCCACCAGAAAGGCGATCAGAGGACGGTTACGGTGGGCGAAAAGACCATCGCCATCACGTTGTCCGACAAAGTGGAATACCAACAGCGAGTCGCCGGCAGCCCCGCTGATTTGGAAAAAGGACGGCCCATTTGGGCGTCGGTCCTTCCCGCGGAAGGGGGCAAAGAACGGTTTGCCCAGTCCGTCATCATCACTTCGGGGACAACTCCAGTCCCGACAAAGCCGGTGCCGTCGAAACCGTCCAAACAAACAGGTCACGACAAAAAACAGACGGCAACACCTCCTGTACCCGCGCCTGCGGCAGAACCGGAAAAACAACCGACGGGAACCATTTCCGGCACGGTGGCGGAGGTTCGCCTGCAGGATTTTGTTTTGAAGGTGGCCAAAGGGGGAGACGCCAAACAGGTGTTTGCGTACAACCTGACCGTATTGACGGACATCACCGTGGGAGGAAAACCCGGAAAGTTTGAGCAGATCAAAAAAGGGATGAAAGTCACCGTTGTCAGTCCGGATGGCAAGAATGCCGAACGGATTGAAGCAAAATAACGGCAGACGGGAGCTGGATTCGCTGTTGACGGTTGGTGAACGCCGGTGGCATAAGCGGCAGGTGCAGGTACGACATTCCACGAAAGGAAACAAATCATGAAAAAACTCCAAAGGAAGCCCTCTCAAATTTCCCGACGTCAATTCATGGGTACCATGGCTGCGTTTGCGGCGTTTTCCATTGTTCCCCGTCATGTGGTGGCTCGTTCGGGACAATTGGCGCCCAGCGACAAGATGAACATCGGCTGCATTGGCGTGGGGGGAATGCAGGGGTTTTCCGATGTCAACAGTGTCAGCAGCGAGAATATTTATGCGTTATGCGATGTGGACGAGAAACACCTGAACAAGGCGGCCGAGAAGTTTCCCCAGGCAAAATTGTACCGGGATTTCCGGGAGATGTTGGACAAAGAGTACAAGAATCTCGATGGCGTTACCATTACCATCCCCGATCACATGCACGCCACTGTGGCGTTGTGGGCAATGGAACGCGGTTTGGGAGTTTACTGTCAGAAACCTCTGACCCAGACCGTTTGGGAAGCCCGTCTCCTGACCAAGGCGGCGCAAAAATACAAAGTCCCCACCCAAATGGGTAACCAGGGGTACTCTCACGTCGCCACCCGTATCGCCTGCGAGATCATCTGGAACGGCGACCTTGGCGACATCACCGAGGTTCACGCCATGTTTGGCGGTGGATTCGCCCGTGGCATCACGGAATGGCCGCCGGCGGAGGAAGTGCCTCCGACGTTGAACTGGGATCTTTGGACAGGGCGTGCCCGCGAACATACCTACAGCTCAAAGATCGCTCCGATCAACTGGCGCGGATTCCTGGAATACGGTTCGCAAATGATCGGCGATTGGGGAATCCATATCCTCGGCCCGGCCAACTGGGGGTTGCAGTTGGGCAGTCCCACCAGCGTCACCTGTATTGCCGTGGAAGGCGTCAATCCCGTTACTTACCCGCACTACGCTTGCGTGTACGAGTTCCCTGAGCGTCCGAATAAATACGTCAAGGGCGGGAAGATGCCACCGGTGAAACTCTATTGGTATGAAGGCAAAATGAAGGCGAACTTCAAACCGCCAGCCGGACTGACCGAAGAGGACGTGAAACCGTACAACGAAATCTTTGTTGGCACCAAGGGGTTCATGGGCACGACCGGCCGCGGCGAAGGCGTTCGCTTGATCCCCGAATCGAAGATGCAAGACTTCAAAAAACCGCCGGAAGTGCTCAAGCGTTCGCCGGGACATTTCAAAAACTGGATCGAAGCCTGCAAAGGCGGTGAAGCGCCCTGCTCCAACTTTAGCGTTTCCGGTCCCTACACCGAATGGATGCTGCTTGGCTCCATTTGCTGGCGGTTCCCGAACGAAAAACTGCTTTGGGACGCCAAAAACCTGCGGTTCACCAACAACGAAAAAGCCAACGAATACGTTCGCCCCTACATGCGCAAGGGGTGGGAACTGCCGGAAATCAAAATCTGAGCGACCACAACATTTGTTGGTGGACGATTGGGTCAAGTTTGAACCAAACCCGACGGTTGTGTGTCTGTTCAACCTGAACCCCACGAGGCGAAACCATGGAACACGGTATTGCTGCCATCAACGAACAGGTCAAACGCGAAAGCGAATTTGTCCGCGCGCTCACCGGCGAGATCGGTAAGGTCATCGTCGGCCAGAAATATCTCATCGAACGATTGCTCATTGGCCTGTTGGCCGACGGCCACGTCCTGCTCGAAGGCGTGCCCGGCCTGGCCAAGACCCTCTCGGTGAAAACGCTGGCCGCCGCCATCCAAACGAGTTTCCGTCGCATCCAGTTTACGCCCGACCTGTTGCCCGCCGACCTGATTGGAACGTTGATTTACAATCCGAAAGACGGCGAGTTCCGCATCAAGAAAGGCCCGATTTTCGCCAACATCATTCTCGCCGACGAAATCAATCGCGCCCCGGCCAAAGTCCAGAGCGCCCTGCTCGAAGCGATGCAGGAACGACAGGTCACCATTGGCGAAGAGACCTTCAAACTGCCGGAGCCGTTCCTGGTGTTGGCGACGCAAAACCCGATTGAGCAGGAGGGTACCTACCCATTGCCCGAAGCGCAGGTGGACCGGTTCATGATGAAGCTCTCCATCGGTTATCCGAACAAACAGGAAGAACGCGAAATCATGGATCGCATGGCCGAGACCGGTAAACAGATTGTCACCTCGCCCGTCGTCACACCGGAACAAATCCTGAAGGCGCGCAAGACGGTGGACTCGATTTACATGGACGACAAGATCAAGAACTACATCGTGGACATTGTCTTTGCCACGCGCGACCCGAAAGCCTACAAGATTGACCTTGCCGGGCTGATCCAATACGGCGCGTCGCCCCGCGCCACGATTTACCTTGCGCTTTGCGCGAAAGCGTACGCCTTTCTCCAGGGACGCGGTTACGTCACGCCACAAGACGTAAAGACCATCGGCATGGACGTCCTTCGTCATCGTGTCATTGTCAGTTACGAGGCCGAGGCGGAAGAGATGACCAGCGAGAGCATCATCAAGCGGATTTTTGACGAGGTTCCCGTGCCGTAGGGGGTGAATGTGGGAGGGGCCTTGGTGCCGACCTGCGCGGCACTGAGGCCCCTCCCACGTTGAATTGGCCATGATCCCGAAAGAAGTCCTCAAAAAAGTCCGCCAGATCGAAATTCGCACAAACCGGGAAGTGACCGATGTGCTCGGCGGCCAATACCATTCTGTGTTCAAAGGACGCGGCATGGAGTTCGAGGAAGTCCGCGAATACATGCCCGGCGACGAGGTTCGCTCGATTGACTGGAACGTCACGGCGCGTTTCGGACATCCATACGTCAAGAAATTCAAGGAGGAACGCGAACTGACCGTGATGCTGGTGGTGGACGTGAGCGCCTCCGGCCAATTCGGCAGCATCCGACAAACGAAAAACGAGCTGGCCGCCGAACTGGCTGCGGTGCTGGCGTTTTCGGCCATTCGCAACAATGACAAGGTTGGCCTGATCATGTTCACCGACCAGATCGAGAAATTCGTGGCGCCGAAAAAAGGCCGTCGCCACGTCTTGCGCGTCATCCGCGAAATCCTTGCTTTTCAGCCGCAAGGACGCGGCACCGACATCGCGCTGGCGCTCGACTACCTCAACGGTGTCCAGCGAAAACGCGCCGTCTGCTTCCTTTTGTCGGATTTTCAGGACACCGATTTTGAAAAGAAACTGCGCGTCACCAGTCAACACCATGACCTTGTTGCTCTCAGCATCCGCGACCCGCGCGAAGAGCAACTGCCATCGGTCGGTCTGCTGGAATTGCGCGACGCCGAGACCGGCGCGCGCGCGCTGGTGGACACGTTTGACCCGTCGGCGCGCGAAACCTTTGCGACGAAATCGCGGGTTTGGCAGGAATCGTTGCGCGCCAGGCTTCGCTCCGCGGGTGTGGATCACGTGGAAATCCGCACCGACACCGATTACATGCTGCCCCTGATCAAGTTCTTTCGACTGCGGGAGCGGAGGATATGAGCTTGCACTTCTATCATCCTGAGCGAAGCGAAGGACCTCACAACCGATTGAGCCATATGTGTCGCTTTGCGAGATTCTTCGCTCCGCTCAGAATGACAAATCGGCGAGGCACCGGCATATGAACCCCACCAACGTCATCGAGGACATCCGCGACATCAAAGGGTTTGTACCGGTACCCATCAGCGCGTGGTGGTGGGTGGCGCTGCTCGTGTTGGTGGCGGTGGTCGTCGTGCTGGTTTGGTGGTGGAAACGACGACAACCCAAGGTCGTCGTCTCCGCTGAGCCGCTGCTGTCGCCAGAGGAAATTGCCATGCGCGCGTTGTGTCAGTTGCGCGAGGAGAATCCGCCGGTGGGGGTTTTCTACACGCGATTGTCCGATATTGTGCGCCATTACATCGAGGATCGGTTTGGCCTTCATGCGCCGGAACGCACAACGGAAGAGTTTCTGGCCGAAGCGAATTTGCCGACACAGCACATGGCGTTGCTGAGCGCATTCCTTGTCGAGTGTGATCTGGTGAAGTTCGCGCGTCACCAGCCTGGCGAGGCCGACCGCCAACGAGCGTTTGCGGCGGCGGAGAAGTTTATCAAGGAGAGTGGGAGCGACCTCGGTGCCGCGACAGTCGGAGCACCGAGGCCCCTCTCACATTCGACATCATGAAGTTCGCTTCTCCCTGGTTGCTGTTGTTGCTGTTGCTGATCCCACTCTGGTTGTGGTGGGAACGTCGGACGCGGCAACGTGGCGGGCTGAAGTTTTCTTCGGTGGACGCCGCGCAGTCGGCGGCGTCGTTGTGGACGCGTTTGGGGCCGACGGTGTTGTTGTTGTTGCGGGGCGCGGCGCTGGCGTTGTTCATTGTGGCGTTGGCGCGACCGCAGGCCGGCCAACGCGAAAGCCGGGTCAAAGCGGAAGGCATTGATATTGTGTTGGTGCTGGACATCTCCGGCAGCATGGAGGCGATGGATTATGAGCGGTGCGGACAACGGGTCTCGCGCTTGGACGCCGTGAAGGATGTGGTGCGCGAGTTTATCCGGGCGCGCCCGAACGACCGAATCGGCATGGTCGTGTTTGGCACACGCGCCTATGTGGCCAGCCCGTTGACGTTGGATCACGACTGGCTGGAGCGCAATCTTGACCGAATCCGTATCGGTTTGGTGGAAGGCAACACCGCCATCGGCGCCGGCATCGGCACCGCCGTCAACCGGCTGCGCGACACAAAAGCCAAGAGCAAGGTCATCATCCTGTTGACCGACGGGGGCGAGAACGTTAAGACGCCGCCCGCGTCGGAGGCGGCCAAAGCGGCCAAGGAATTCGGCGTGCGCATCTACACCATCGGCGCCGGTTCACAAGGCTTGGCGCCGATTCCCGTGCGCGACCCGGCGGGCAACATCATCGGGCATCGCCGGATTCAAGCCGACCTGGACGAGGAGTTATTGAAGGAAATCGCCTCCACGACCGGCGGCCAGTATTTCCGCGCGGCGGATACGGCGTCGTTGCGCAAAACCTACGCGGAGATTGACAAGATGGAAAAACAAAAGGTCGAAACCATCGTGTATGAAGACTGGCGCGAATTGTTCGCGTGGGCGTTGCTGCCCGGTTTGGGTTGCTTGCTGGCGGCGGTTGCCCTCGAATACACGCGATTGCGGAGGTTACCATGAAAACGACAGTAAATGGTAGGTGGCAGACGGTAGGTGGAGAAGTTTCCCGCCGTTACCATTGCCGGTACGTCGTCCGCCCCATCTACCATCTACCACCTACCACCTACTCACTCGCATGACCTTCGGCCAACCAATCTATTTCTGGTTGCTGGCGTTCGTTCCGGCGTTGGTGCTCTTTCTGGTTTGGGCGTTTCGCGCCCGACGGCGCGCGCTGGAACGGTTTGCAGCGCCGCCGCTGGCGGACAAACTCGCCGAGTCGGTTCGTCCTGTGGCGCGGCGTTGGAAAGCGGTGTTGTTGGTGTTGACGGTGCTGTTTGCCGTGCTGGCGTTGACGCAGCCCCGATGGGGATTCGAGTGGCGCGAAGTGAAATATCGTGGCGTGGACGTGATGGTGTTGTTGGATGTTTCCAAAAGTATGTTGACCGAGGATGTGCGCCCGAACCGACTGACCCAAGCCAAGTATGCCGTGCAAGACCTGCTGGAGCATCTGCGCGGCGACCGCATCGGGTTGGTTGCCTTTGCCGGCGCGGCGTTCGTGCAATGTCCGTTGACCGTGGATTACGAGGCGTTTCGGTTGACGTTGAAAGATGCCGACCCGCGAATCATCCCGCGTGGCGGCACGGCCATCGGTGCCGCCATCCGCACCGCGCTCAAAGCCTTCGAGGCTGGCGAAGGACGCGACCGGGCTATCGTGCTCATCACCGACGGCGAAGAGACCGAAAGCGATGCGCTGGCGGCTGCTGACGAAGCCGCACGAGCGGGCGTGAAGATTTTCGCCATCGGCGTCGGCACAACCGAGGGCGAGTTGATTCCGGTGCGCGAGGAGGGCAAGCCGATGGACTTCGTCAAAGACAAGGACGGTGCCGTCGTCAAATCGCGTCTCGACGAGGAGACACTGAAACAACTCGCCCTGCGAACCGGCGGCATTTACGTGCGCAGCGCGGCCGGCGATTTCGGGATGGACACCATTTACAGCAAAGGCATCGCCCAGCTTCAGGGCAAGGAGCAGGAGACGCAGTTGCGGAAACGCTATTTCGAGCGATTCCAATGGCCGCTGGGGCTTGCGCTGGCACTGTTGCTTGTGGAATGTTTTGTCACCGATCGGAGAAAATGATGCACTTCCTTTTCTGTTTCATATTGGCTGCCGCTACGGATTGGCCGTTGCGTTACAACGAAGGCGTCACCGCCTATCGGAGTAACGATTTTGCTGCAGCCGCCACGGCATTCGAGCAGGCGCTCGCCGCGCCTGATCGCACTCTTCAGCAACGTGCCCTTTACAATCTCGGCAACGCCTCCTACCGACTTGGCGAACTCCAGCCGCAACAAGCGCAACAATACTGGCAACGCGCCGTCAAACTCTACGAAAGTGCGCTGGCGCTCAACTCACAAGATGCCGACGCCAGGTTCAATCTCGAATTCGTGAAAAAGAAACTGGAACAACTCCAGCAGCAGCAACAACAACAAGACAAACAAAACCAGCCAGCCAACAAGCAAGACCAAAAGCAAGATCAGAAAAAGGACGACCAAAAGCAAGAGCAACAGAATCAACAAAGCCAGCAACAGCAGCAGGATCAGCAGCAACAACAACAAAAACAAGACCAGCAGCAGCAACGGCAGGCTCAAGACCAAAAGTCGAAGGAGCAACAGCAGCAGCAACAACAACAACAGGCTCAATCGCAGTCTGACAAACTCGACAAACAACAGGCCAGAGCGTTACTCGATCAACTCCGCGAAAACGAGCAACACTGGAACTTCTTTCCCGAAGTGCAGATGAAAGACTTGAAACCTCAAGGACCGCCAGCAAAAGATTGGTGATGATGCCGATGATACACACCCCGCTTGTCACCCTGAGCGAAGCGAAGGGCCTCGCAACAATCGCGCGGCAGGCGCTAGCGGTTGTGAGGTTCTTCGCTTCGCTCAGAATGACGTTGTTTGCGACGCTCTTGTTTGTTTCTGCTTCCTCCTTCGCCCAGGTGTCGGTTACGGCCACCGTGGACCGCAATCGCATCGCCTTCGGCGAGTCGTTGACGTTCACCATCACTGCTCACGGCACGCAAACCGCGCCTTCAGTGTCCATTCCGAAAGTGGACGGATTGGCCTTTGCCGGGCCAGCGGTCAATACCAGTATGAGCATCGTCAATGGTGCCGTGAGTCAATCCGTCGGCCTGGCGTATCAGGTCACGCCGTCGCGCACGGGCGAGTTTGTCATTCCCGCCATTGAAGTCAAAGTCGGCAACCAACTGCATCGCACCGCCCCGATCAAAATCGTCGTCGAAAAAATGTCCACGCCCACCGACTTGAGCCAGCAGGTGGTCCTGCGAGTTCAGACCGCCTCGCAACAGGTTTATCTCGGACAAATCGCGCCGCTCAACGTGCTGATTTTCGCGCGTGCCGACGTGCCGCTGAAAGGGTTTTCTGCCTACAACTGCGAAGCCGACGGCCTCGGCTACAAATACATCCCCAACATCAGAACCGCCACGCACGTGCAGGACGGCGTCAGCTACAACGTCTTCATCATTGAAGGCGTCATCGCTCCCACTCGCACCGGTAAACTCTCCTTCGGCCCTTGCGTGGTGAAAGGGCAACTGGCCGTCGAACGGCGTGGCCGTCCTGTGGACATTTTTGAGCGGTTTTTCGGGCGCGAGGAAATCCGCGAGGTACCGTTCACGATGGACGCGGTGCCCATCGAGGTGTTGCCGTTGCCGACAGAAGGGCGTCCCGCCGATTTCTCCGGGGCCGTCGGCCAGTGGAACCTGGAAGTCACCGCCAAACCGTTCGAAGTCAACGTGGGCGATCCAATCACGCTCACCATCAAGGTCAGCGGTGCCGGCAACATTGATCTGGTTCCGCCACCCACGCTGAGTGGCCTGGATGAGTTCAAGACTTACGATCCAACCACGAAGACCACCAAGAACGATCTCAACTCGGAAGGCGAACGCGTTATCCAACAGGTGCTCGTTCCGAAAAGCGCCGGCGTGAAGCGTCTGCCCGATGTGCGGCTCTGCTATTTCGATCCCGTGGCCAAACAATATAAAACCGCCACGCATCCACCCCTGCAAATCAACGTCAAACCCGGCGCCGGCGGTCACGCTACGATTGTCAGCGGCGGACTGCGGCTTCGTCCCGAAGAAAAACTCGGGCATGACATTGTCTATCTGAAAGGCTCGCCCGGACCGGTGGCGCTGGTGTTTCCGCCGACGGCGTTCTGGGCGTTGAACCTGGTGCCCGTCTTCGCGTTGCTCGGCGCAATGGCATGGAAACGGCGCTCTGACAAATTGCGCTCCGACATCGCTTTTGCGCGCCGCAGCCGCGCCGCCCGCAACGCCCGCAAACTGCTGGCGACGGCTTCCACGCCCGATACGCTGCAACACGCTTTGCAGACCTACCTCGGCGATCACTTCAACATTCCGTCCGCCGGTATCACTGCCGCCATCGTTGAGGAGCGCGGGTTACCGGCGACGGTACGCGAGGTTTTTGAGGCGTGCGATGCCGCCCGTTTTGCCGGCGTGCCGCTGGACGTGGCTGCCGTGAAACAAAAAGTGGAACAGGTGATTGATGAGCTGGAAAACGCTTCCTCCTGAGGTCGCCAACAGGATTGCGCAGTGTAGCTACGCCGCTCCGCCAGCGTGCGGGCGAGGCGGGGTTGCTGTAGCCGCCCCGCTCTGCCGGGGCGTTCATTTCCCGCGCGGCGACAGACTTGTCCGCCGAGGTGGAGCGCCGCAGCTACCACGGCTCCAAGCGTTCTTGATTTGTGCTCTTGCTGTTTTCCTCGCCCTGCCGGTGTTGGCCGACGATTTCAAGACGGCCAACGCGCTCTACGATGCCGGCCGGTTCGCCGAGGCGGCGGCGCTCTATGAGCGAATCACGCCGAAGTCCGCCGGGGTGTATTTCAACCTCGGTAACGCTTGGTTCCGACAGGACAAACTCGGCCTCGCGATTCTCAACTACGAGCGGGCGCGACGGCTCGCGCCGCGCGACCCAGATATTTTGGCAAACCTGAAATTTGCCCAACAACGGCTCGGCGTGGATGAAGTCAATCAGCCGCCGCAGGCGCTTCGGCGGTTTTGGCTGAACGCCGTTCGCAGCCGCACGGTGGTGGAATGGGCGTGGCTTGAGATTGGGACGTTATGGCTGACGTTGCTGGCCGTGGCTGGCTGCGTCTGGCTGCCACGGTGGCGCACGGTGTGCTCGGCAACGGCGGCCACCACGACGTGCGCCTGGGTGGTGGTGACGGTGGCCTTGCTATGGCAGGCGACGGCACCTCCGGAGGCGATTGTGGTGGCGACAAAAGCGCAGGCACGCTTTGCGCCGCTGCCGGAAGCGACGGCGCATTTCAGTGTGACCGAAGGAACCCGTTTGCGAGTGCGGGAGGATCGCGGGCAGTGGGTGTTGGTGGAACGGGCTGATGGACAACAGGGGTGGGTGCCGCGGGACGCGGTGGCGAATGTGGATTTGTGAAGTTGCGTTTTCACTGGGTGGTGGCAATATGGCGCGCAACAGGAGAGGCTCATGAGAACAGTCAATGGAATCGTTGGTGTTGTCGGCCTGGGGTATGTCGGGTTGCCGTTGGCGGTGGCGTTGGCAAAACACCTCGAGGTGGTGGGATTTGACATTAATGCGAAGCGGGTGGAGCAGTTGCAACAGGGGGTGGACTCCACGGGCGAGACGCTCGGTGGAGATTTGAAAAATCCCAACATCCGTTTCACGGTTGACCCGAAAGCGCTTCGTCAATGCCGTTACATCATTGTGGCGGTGCCGACCCCGGTGGACGACGCCAACGTGCCGAATCTTGAGCCGGTGATCAGTGCTTCTCGGATTGTGGGGGAGAATTTGTCTCGAGGCGCCATTGTGGTGTTTGAAAGCACGGTCTATCCCGGTGTGACAGAAGAAATCTGTCTGCCGATTTTGGAGGAACGGTCCGGCATGAAGCTGGGCGAATTCAAGATCGGTTACTCGCCTGAACGGATCAATCCCGGCGACCACGAACACACCGTGGACAAGATCGTGAAGATTGTCAGCGGCTGTGACGAGGAGACGCTGGAAGAACTCTCGGGACTGTACGGACTGGTGGCGCGCAGCGTGTATCGGGCGCCGAACATCATGACCGCCGAAGCGGCAAAAGTGATTGAGAACATCCAGCGCGACCTCAACATTGCGCTGATGAACGAGCTGTCGTTGATTTTTGCCCGGCTGGGGCTGCACACCGACGAAGTGTTGGCGGCGGCGGGCACCAAATGGAATTTTCACAAGTACCATCCCGGCCTGGTGGGGGGGCATTGCATCGGGGTGGACCCGTACTACCTGACGTATCGCGCCCAGCAATACGGTTATCATCCTCAGGTGATCCTGGCGGGGCGTCGGGTGAACGATTCGATGCCGTTCCGCGTGGGCGAAATGGTGGTCAAAGCCCTTTGCAAGGTGGGCAAACTGGTCAAAGGTTCCCGCGTCCTCGTGATGGGGCTGACGTTCAAAGAAAATGTCCCCGACCTCCGCAACAGCAAGATCGCCGACACGATTCGATACCTGCAGGATTTCGGAGTGCATGTCATCGGGTGCGATCCGCTATTGGACGGCGCCACCGTCCGTAAAAACTTCGGCATCGAGAACGTGGAGTTCGAGAAAGTCGGGCAGGTGGATTGCATCGTGGTGGTGAATCGTCACAACCAATTTCGATCTCTTACCCTGGAACAGTTCAAGGCTCGCATGAGTCCGCCGGTGTTGCTGGACTTGAAAAACCTCTTTGACCGTAAAATGGCCGAGCAGGCAGGATTTTATTACCGAAGTCTTTAGGCCGTCTTGTTCGCCGATGAACGATGCTTACGGCACTCGCCCTGTCCCGACACCAACATTCTGACCAGCGCAGTGCCAAACTATTTCCAGCGCGTTCCGTCAGTACCGGTAATGTTCGGGTTTGTAGGGGCCGTCCACCGGCACGCCGATGTAGGCAGCCTGTTTCTTGGTCAGTTTGGTGAGTTTGACGCCGATTTTTTCCAGGTGGAGACGAGCCACTTCCTCGTCGAGTTTCTTCGGGAGCCGGTACACGCCGATTTTGTTGGTGTCCCGGTTCTTCCAGAGGTCCATCTGGGCGAGGCATTGATTGGTGAAACTGTTGGACATGACGAAGCTAGGATGACCCGTGGCGCAACCCAGGTTGACCAGCCGACCTTCGGCCAGCAGATAGATGGAGTGACCGTCGGGGAAAGTGTATTTGTCCACTTGCGGCTTGATGTTGAGTTTTTTGATGCCGGGCGCCTTGTTCAGGCGGTCCACTTGAATCTCGTTGTCGAAGTGGCCGATGTTGCAGACGATGGCCTGGTCTTTCATCTTCCGCATGTGTTCCAGCGTGATGACGTCGCAGTTGCCGGTGGCGGTGACGTAGATGTCGCCTTCGCCGAGGGTGTCTTCGACGGTGGTGACTTCGAAGCCTTCCATGGCAGCCTGGAGGGCGTTGATCGGGTCAATCTCGGTTACGATGACACGCGCGCCGAATCCGCGCAGGGAATGGGCGCTGCCTTTGCCGACGTCGCCATACCCGCACACCACCGCGACCTTGCCCGCAATCATCACGTCGGTGGCGCGTTTGATGCCGTCAGCGAGCGATTCGCGGCAGCCGTAAAGGTTGTCGAACTTGGATTTGGTGACGGAGTCGTTGACGTTGATGGCGGGCACCAGCAGGCTGCCTTCCTGGAGACGTCGGTAGAGACGATGGACGCCGGTGGTGGTTTCTTCGCTGACACCTTTCCAGTCTTTGACAACGTTGTGCCAGAAGCCGGGGCGTTCTTTGGCGACGCGTTTGAGGAGGTTTTTGATGACCTGTTCCTCGTGGCTGTCGCTGGGCGTGTTAACCCAGTTGCTGCCATTTTCCAGTTCGTAACCCTTGTGAATGAGTAGTGTGGCGTCGCCCCCGTCGTCCACAACAAGGTGCGGGCCTTTCATGCCGGGGTGGGTGAGCGCGGCGAGAGTGCAATCCCAGTATTCTTCCAGTGTCTCGCCTTTCCATGCGAAAACGGGGATGCCGGCCTTGGCGATGGCGGCGGCGGCGTGGTCCTGGGTGGAGAAGATGTTGCAGGAGGCCCAGCGGACGGAGGCGCCGAGCAGGGTGAGGGTCTCGATAAGGATCGCCGTCTCAATGGTCATGTGGAGCGAGCCGGTGATGCGGACGCCCTGGAGCGGTTTTTGGGGGCCGTATTTGGCGCGGATGGCCATGAGGCCGGGCATTTCCTGTTCGCAGACCTGAATGGTTTTACGGCCCCATTCGGCGAGGGAGATGTCGCGGATTTTGTAGTCGTGTTTGGGCATGGTTAAAGGGCCTGTTTGAGGGCGGTAACTTTATCGGTCTTTTCCCAGGTGAGATCGGGATCGTTCTTGCCGAAATGACCGTAGTTGGTGGTTTTGGTGTAGATGGGACGCCGCAGATCGAGTTGTTCGATGATGTCGGCCGGCTGGAAGCTGAAGACGCGCTGGATGGCGCGGGTGATTTTGTCTTCGGGCACCGTCGCGGTGCCAAAAGTGTTGATGTGGATGCTGACCGGCTTGGGGTGTCCGATGGCGTAGGCAAACTGGATTTCGCACTTGGCGGCGAGGTTGGCGGCCACAACGTTTTTGGCAACCCATCGGGCCATATAGGCGGCGCTGCGGTCAACTTTTGTGGGGTCCTTGCCGCTGAAAGCGCCGCCACCGTGTCGGCCCATGCCGCCGTAGCTGTCCACGATGATTTTGCGACCGGTCAGGCCGGTGTCGCCCTGCGGCCCGCCGATGACGAAGCGGCCGGTGGGGTTGATGAGGTATTCGGTTTTTGGGGTCAACATGCGCGCCGGCAGGACTTTTTTGATGATCTGTTCGATGCAGAATTGTTCGATTTCATCGTGCTCGACGTCGGCGGTGTGTTGGGTGGAGATGACGACGTTGGTGATGGCGACGGGTTTGTCGTTCTCGTAGAGGACGGAGACCTGGGATTTGGCGTCGGGACGCAGCCATTTGATCTTGCCGGTTTTGCGGATGCGGGTCAGTTCGCGACCGAGACGGTGGGCAAACATGATGGGTGCCGGCATGAGTTCGGGAGTTTCGTTGCAGGCGTAGCCGAACATGAGCCCCTGGTCGCCGGCTCCCTGTTTGGCGGTCTTTTTACCCTTGGCTCTGCGGGCATCCACCCCTTGCGCGATGTCGGGGGACTGCTGGGTGACGATGACATTGACGAAGACTTTGTCGGCGTGGAACACGTCGTCGTCGTTGACGTAACCGATCTCGCGGATGGTGTCACGGGCGATTTTGACGTAGTCGAGCTTGGCCTTGGTGGTGATTTCGCCGCCAACGATGACGATATTGGATTTGGCGTAGCATTCGCAGGCAACGCGGCTGAATTTGTCCTGGGCCAGACAGGCGTCCAGCACGGCATCCGAAATGGTGTCGCAAACTTTGTCGGGGTGTCCTTCTGCGACTGATTCCGAGGAGAATATGTAACAGTTTTTATTCATAGATGGGTCTTCTCTCCGCCGTCAAAGGCGGGCGGAATATAGGGGAACAATGGGGCCGATACAAGTGCGATTTATTGAAAGGGATTGACAGGCCAGCGGCACGATGGCAGTTGGAGTTTGATGGAGATTCGCGCGTTGATGTTGGAAGAGTTGTCCGAGGTGCAGCGGTTGGCTGGGATCATCTGGCGTCGCTGTTATCCCGGCATGATTAGCGACGGGCAGATCGAGTACATGCTCGGCTGGATGTATGATCTGGCGCTCATGCAACGGGAGATCAAAGAGCAGGGGATCGTTTACGAAGGATTGTTTTTGGAGGGGAAAATGATCGGTTTTTGTTCACACGGCAAGCAACCCGGCGGTTGTGATTACAAGCTCCACAAACTCTATTTGTTACCCGAACACCACGGCAAAGGCTGGGGTAGAGCGGCGTTGCGACATGTGGCCGAGCAAGCCCGTCTTGCGGGTTGCCGTTTTCTGGTTCTCAATGTCAACAAACGTAATGAACGGGCGATTCGGTGCTATCGGGCCAACGGGTTTGCGGTGCGCTCCGAGATTGTGGCCGATATCGGCCACGGCTATGTCATGGACGATTATGTGATGGAGAAACGGCTCACTCACGATTTATCCTCTAACGTTGCGGTGGCTGATGAATACCAACAACGGCGGATACACATACGGGGACAGCGCTGAACTGTCACGGCGGGATTTCGACAGAATGAACTGCCCCGTCGCTTGCCTGACAAAGTGATTGGAGAATGGGGCAGGCCTTGTGGATGTGTGTTTGAGGGCAAAACGCCGAGACCGGTTACGCGACACGAAATCAGGGGTTGATTGATGGTCGGTCTTCCCGTATAAACACGCCGCCTTATGAGACACACCATATCCGTGTTGGTCGAGAACAAGTTCGGCGTGCTGGTTCGCATTGCAGGCCTGTTCAGCGGTCGCGGTTTCAACATTGACACCCTCAATGTGGCTCCGACGCAGGACGCAACGATGTCGCGCATGACCATCGTCGTCAAGGGTGACGATGCTGTGCTCGAACAAATCATCAAGCAGCTCAACAAGCTGATTGATGTCATTGAAGTTCAGGATTTTCGTGAAGGCGAATATGTGGATCGCGAACTGGTTCTGCTCAAAGTGGCCGCAGATGCCAAAAATCGTTCGGAGGTCATGCAGATTTGCGACATCTTTCGCGCCAAAATCGTGGACGTCGCTCACACGGCTCTTACCATCGAGATTACCGGCACTGAGTCCAAGGTGGCCGCCTTCTTGGAATTAATGGAATCGTTTGGTATTCGTGACCTTACTCGTACCGGTAAAGTTGCGATGCCTCGCGACTAACGCCTTTATTGTCATCCTCCCCAACGGCTTCGCTTCTCCTACAAGCTCGTCATCCGGTACAAACTTTTTTAAGTAACAAGCCGCTTGTGGTTTTGAGTCCTCGCCTGTCAGATCCCTGCCAAGCCGACGAACTACTGCGTGCCATCGCCAGTAGCTTCTCGCCGTCGCCCTGAAAATGCTCCGCTGCAAGAGCGCCGTCACCTTGTGTTCCCACGCAAAGCGCACGGGAAAGTCGGGTAAGCCTCTTGGTTAGTTATTCGTCAAAACGGGCGAGCAGGAAGCTTGCCCCGCTGTTTCTGTGGCCCGGTTGCGGTTCAACCTTGTTTTCAGTTCCCCATCCAACACCATCAGTAGTTTGTCCCCGACACATCGGTTTGCTGGAAGGCCATGTTCCGTCATGGCCTCGGCCCATGGGCGTGTGAGATGGAATGGAAACGGCAAAACGCACTCCTGGTGTTTCGTGGTTGCTTCTTTGTTCGCTTCGCCCGACAGGGCGCAACCAGGCTGACGCGCCGCATCTGCGACGAACGGTCAGCCCGGTAGTCTGCTCTTACCAACGATCTGGCTGCTCTTCCGGTCCGTTCGCGTCCAGTTTACGCCTGTGGCTGAGCAGGAACAACATAGTGATGACGGCTTCACGTTTCCATTGTTCCCACGTGTTGGTACAACCTGGGTAGAAGTTGTAGGGCAGGGACCCCTTGGGATCCGCCAATACTTTTTGGATGGCGTGGCATTTCAAAGTTAGAGTTCGGCTTTGTCGTCGCCGACGGCGGTGTGCGCCCATTTATAGGGACAAATCAAGATTCAGGGGAGTGATCAGAAGTGAGGGTCAAAGTGGGATAACCTTCAGCTTGTCCCAATTCGGGTCGTGGGTGGGGTGGCGGAGGCGTTTCTGTATGTGGACGGCTGAAACATTTCCTACAAAGTAGCGTGTTGCCCATCGCTTTTGATCGCTCTCAAGATTCAGCGTCGGCTTGACCTGTGGGCAGGTTCACGGTAGGTGTATCACCCACTGCAAACAACCAACAGGAGATAGCAAATACCATGGCACTTATTGATTTTGGCGGCACAAAAGAACGTGTTGTCACCCGCAAAGAGTTTCCGCTGGCAAAAGCCCGTAAGGTTCTCAAAAACGAAACCATCGCCGTGATCGGTTACGGCGTTCAGGGGCCCGCCCAGGCGCTGAACATGAAAGACAACGGTTTCAATGTCATCATCGGTCAGGCGCCCGAATTCAAACGTGACTGGGATCGCGCCGTCGCCGACGGCTGGGTGCCCGGCAAGACACTGTTTCCGATCGAGGAGGCCGTCCAACGCGGCACCATCATTCAGTTGCTTGTTTCCGATGCTGCTCAACGTCTCATCTGGCCGATCATCAAGAAGAACCTCAAGCCCGGTGACGCCCTCTACTTCTCCCACGGCTTCTCAATCACCTACCACAAGAAAACCGGTGTCGTTCCGCCTAAGGATGTGGACGTGATCATGGTCGCCCCCAAGGGTAGCGGTCTCAATGTTCGCCGTAACTTCCTCAGCGGCGCCGGCATCAACTCCAGCTACGCCGTCTGGCAGGACGCCACCGGTCGCGCCGAAGAGCGGTGTCTGGCCATTGGTATCGCCATCGGCTCTGGCTATCTGTTCCCGACCACTTTTGAGCACGAAACCAACAGCGATCTGGTGGGCGAGCGCGGCGTGCTCATGGGATGTCTGGCCGGAGTCATGGAAGCTCAATATGACGTGCTCCGCGCCCATGGCCACACGCCGAGCGAGGCGTTCAACGAGACCGTGGAGGAACTGACCCAGTCACTCATCCGCTTGGTGGACGAGAATGGCATGGACTGGATGTACTCCAACTGCAGCGCCACCGCCCAGCGCGGCGCGCTCGACTGGAAACCGCGCTTCAAGAAAGCGGTCCTGCCGGTTTTCAAGGAGCTTTACAAGCGTGTCGCTTCGGGTAAGGAAGCCGAGCGTGTCATCAAAGTTTGCGGCGCCAAGGATTATTCGAAGCGCGTCGCAGCCGAACTGGCCGCCATCCGCAACAGCGAGATGTGGCGCGCTGGAGCGGCGGTGCGCGCCCTGCGTCCGAAGGAAAAAGCCAGAGCCATCACGGCGGGCACCAAGGGCGTGACCGGTCGCAATGGTTGACAAATTCGCCGTAGCTGATACGGTACCCCTCGCATGAATCAAAACCTGAACCTGCTGCTGGCGTTGCGACTGCTCCGACTCGCGTCGGAGCGGTGGGTATGCCCGCCAACGGCGGGTTGAGGTTCGACAGGTAGAAACTCAAACCCACCCCGACGCGAAAAGTCGGGGTGGGTTTTTTGTTTTCCCGCGCCGACAGTTCGGGTAGAAAGGAAACAACATGAGCCAACAAATCTTAATCTTCGACACCACACTCCGTGACGGGGAACAATGCCCCGGCGCGTCCATGAACACCCGCGAGAAACTGGAGGTCGCCCGCCAGCTCGCGCGCCTGAAGGTGGACATCATCGAGGCCGGTTTCCCCATCGCCAGCGAAGGCGACTTCGAGGCGGTCAAAGCCATTGCCAGCGAGATTCAGGGACCGCGCATTGCGGGACTTGCCCGATGCGTGGACAAGGATATTGATCGCGCCGGCGAAGCCGTCAAACCGGCGGGAGACCGCGGTCGTATTCACGTCTTTCTGGCCACCAGCGCCATTCATCGCGAATTCAAACTCAGGATGGCCCAGGACGAAATCATTCGTCGCGCCGTCGAGGGCGTACAACGCGCCTGCAGCTATTGTGCCGATGTGGAGTTCTCCCCGGAAGACGCTTCGCGCACCGAGCCGGAGTTTCTCGCCGAGGTTACCGAGGCGGTCATTGCCGCCGGCGCGAAGACGGTGAACATTCCCGACACGGTTGGTTACGCCATTCCACACCAGTACGGCGCGCTCATCAAATACCTCTTTGACCACGTTCCGAACATCAAAGACGCCGTCATCAGCGTGCATTGTCACAACGATCTTGGCCTGGCCGTGGCCAATTCCCTCGCGGCCGTCCAGAACGGCGCCCGCCAGGTCGAATGCACCATCAACGGCATCGGCGAACGTGCCGGCAACGCTTCCCTCGAAGAAATCGTCATGGTCCTCAAAACCCGCGCTGACGCCTTTGAAGGGTACACCACCGGCATTGACACCCGTCAGATCTATCCCACCAGCCGCCTGGTGTCCCACCTCACTGGCATGGTGGTACAACGCAACAAGGCCATCGTCGGCGACAACGCGTTTGCCCACGAATCGGGCATCCACCAACACGGCGTCATCCAAAACCGTTCCACCTACGAGATCATGCGTGCCGAAGACGTGGGGCGCACCAGCGAGCTCACCTGGGGCAAACACATGGGCCACCACGCCGTCCGCAAAAAACTCGCCGAGATGGGCTACAAACTCAACGACGACGAAATCAAAACCGTGACCGAAAAAATCAAGGCGCTCGCCGACAAGAAAAAATACGTCTATGACGACGATGTCCGCGCCCTCGTGGAAGGCGAGTTCACGGAAGTCCCGCAGGTCTGGAAACTCGATTACCTCAATGTCATGACCGGCGGCCTCCCCACCGCCAGCGTCCGCCTCATCAACACCAGCAAGCAAGAGACGACGGCCGACGCCGGTACCGGCGACGGCCCGATTGACGCCATGCTCAAAACCGTGGACCGCATCACCGGCGTCAAGGGCAGCCTGGTGGACTACAGCGTCGGTAGCGTCACCAAAGGCAAAGACGCCATTGGCGAAGTCAGCGTTCGCGTGGATTTCGCCGGACGTATCGTGACCGGCAAGGGCAGCAGTACCGACATCATTGAAGCCAGTGCCCTGGCCTACTTGAACGCCCTGAACCGTTACCTCGAGGAACAACGACGGCGGATTCAGGCCGAAAAACCGACATTGTAAACGCCTGTTGCCACGGACGAAACCTGCAGAAACAACGTTGATGTTGCCACCGTCGTCGGACGGAGGAAGATGCCAGGGACGCAAGGTGCGCTCGCCCGATGTTCGAGCCACTCAACGAGATGAGGTCCGCTAAAAACGGTCACAATGCGACGTCTCCCCCAACGTTCTTCCCTCGTAGCGCAAACGGCGGACATCCTTCGCGAGGAAATTCGGTCCGGCGCCTGGGCGCGCTGGCTGCCGGGAGAAATCGAGTTGTGCGCGCGCCTTCAGGTCAGCCGCGTCACACTCCGCGCTGCGCTCGCTCAACTCCAGCGCGAACGTCTCATCCGGGCCAGCCAAGGACGGCGCCGCGAGATTCTCCATCCATCTGCCCGTGTTCCTCGGAGAGCTTCCAGTCGCGAAGTCTTCTTTTTCCTGCCGCACTCGTTGTCGGCGATTCCCCGGTTTGTGCTCTTCCTCATTGATAACCTCCGCGATCGTTTGAACCAGGAGGGCTACCGTCTGGAAACGCTCACGTATCCTGCCGCCTACACCGCCCGCCCCAACGGCACTCTTCAAAACCTGACCGCCCGACATCAATCCGCCGGTTGGATTCTCTATCAATCCACTCCGACCATGCAACGGTGGTTTTCCGCGCATAACCTTCCCGCTGTGATCTGCGGCTCCCGCCACGGCGGCGTGGAGTTGCCGGCAATGGACCTGGACTATTACGCCCTTTGCCGGCACGCCGCCGGTCGTTTTCTGGCCAAAGGTCATTGCCACCTCGCTTTGATCAACTCCCGTCCGATTCTTGCGGGCGACCGCGAAAGCGAACGCGGCTTTCACGACGGTGTCGGCCATCATCCGAACGCGCGTGTTACCGTGTGCCATCACGACGGCACCCGCGAGAGTGTCTGTGCCGAGCTTGATCGGCTCCTGGCCATCCCCAATCATCCGACCGCTCTGCTGGTTTCCCATTCCCATCATGTCCTCACCGTTCTTGGCCATCTGGCACGCCGCGGAGTCAGGGTCCCGCAGGACATCGCGCTGATCTCGCGCGACGACGATCTCGTCCTTCAACATGTCGTTCCCACCGTGGCCCGCTACAGCGTCGAGCCGTCCCTGTTTGCGCGCAAACTCGGCCGGCTCGTCATGGAAGTGGTTCGTTCCGGCGTCATTCATCCCCGCGACCACCGGCTCCTGCCCCGTTTTCTCCCCGGCGAAACCCTGGGCTGAAAGTTTACTTGTATCGAAAAAATACAAGTGCTCCCGCCTTGTGACTGTTTGCTTTTCTCCTTACGTTTGGCGCGTCACAACCGGAGCATGGATTCACATGAGAAAGACAATCCAAACCACAGCGTCTTTACTGATCATTTCCTGCTTGGCACCCTTCGTCAGCCCAGTGCGCGCCGCCGCCATTTACAAGACTGCCGACGACAACAATCTCAATCTCACGACCAGTTGGGTTACCAACTCGCTTGGCGTCGTTCACCCCTCCAACATTGGCGCCACCGACGCGTTGATCTTTGACAACACCATGGGTGCCTCCCGTGCCCTGTCGCTTGGCGATGACATGACCGTTGGCGGCCTTCGCCTTGACGGTACTTCCGGCTATCATCTCACCATTAATTCCGGCAACACGCTGACCTTGAACGGCGCCAGCGCAACCGATATCGCCTATGCCGGCGCCGGTTTTGTACTCAATTCTGCCGCCGGTGGCACACTGACGGTCAATTGCGACGTGATCGTAAACACCGCCCAACAATGGGTTAGTTCTCGCGCTCTGACGATCAACGGCAATACCAGCCTCGGTACCAATACGCTTACCCTCAACGCCGCCGGCGCGGGCATCATCACCCTTGCCGGGATCGTGACCGGCTCCAAAGCCGCCGGTAACAACGCCTTGTTTCTCAGCAGCAGCATCGCCGGCGGCACCGTGCGCCTGCTCAATCCTTCCAACAGTTTTACCGGTAACATCGAGTTGGGCGGCGGACTTCGTACCATCCTCGAATTCAACTCGGCCGGCTCGCTCGGCAACACCGCCCAACTCCGCTTTCGCAACACCGGTGGCACCGGCTCCATCCTCCGTTACACCGGCAACACCGCGGCCATCGTCCCCGCCAATTTCCAATGCGACTCCAGCCTCGGTATCCGCTTGGAATCCGATTCCGTCGGCGGTTCCGTCACCTTCAGCGGAACCTGGAACGCTTCTTCCTCCTCCCGTCCCGTCGCCTTGGGCGGAAGCGGCACCGGCGACAACACCATTTCCGGCTCAATAATTGGCAGCACCCTGACCAAATACGGCTCCGGCAAATGGATCCTGGCCGCCGCCAATTCCTATGCGGGCGGCACCACGCTCTCTGGCGGCACACTGGGACTGGGCAACAACGGCGCCCTCGGCAGTGGCTCTTTGAACATCACCGGCGCCGCCACTCTACTGGCCACAACCAACCTGAGCGGCACCAGCAAAATCGCCAACCCCGTCACGATGGGTGGCAACCTCACAATTGATGGAGATCGCGATCTCGAACTCGGCGGCACCCTGACCTCCTCCGGCTCCAACAGCCGGACATTGACCGTCCGTAACGGCGGTCTCACCATTCTTTCCGGCCATCTCTATCTCGCAGAAGACAACACCACCACGGGCCGAACTCTCACACTGGACGGCGACGGTGTCACTGTGATCAGCGGCAATATCCACAACAACAACTTCGGCAACACCGTTGCCGCCGGCCTCACCATCAACAACGCCGCGGCTCACGTTATCCTTTCCGGTGTCAACGATTACACCGGTGCCACGCTTGTGAATGCGGGTACCCTCTTCATCAACGGCACCCATACCGCCAGTGACATCACCATCCACACCGGCACTTTTGGCGGAACCGGCACCGTCGGCAACGTCATCATCAACGGCGGCACACTCAGTCCCGGTAACTCGGTTGGCACACTGACCGTCGGCAACCTCACGTTGACCAACGGCGTTCAACTCGCCTTTGAGCTTGGTACGCCCGGTGCCAGCGATCTTGTGATCGTGACCAACGCGCTCTCGTTCACCGGGATGGAGACCAACTGGTTTATCCTCAGCGCCGTTAGCGGGTTTGGCGTCGGTACCTACACGTTGTTTGACGCGCTCAGCTACGGCAGTTCGACGCTGGGCAGCGGGACCAACTTTGACGACATTGCCGGGACTGGTCTGTCGGGTTATCTTTGGCTGGATCCCGATAATCAGGATGTCAAGCTGACGGTTGTGCCCGAACCGAGTGCCGGGGTGTTGGTTGGGATGGGGCTGTTCACCCTGTTGGCGCTCCGCCGTTGGCGTGGCGATAACCCATGAACGTCGTTCTCATCACCGCCCTGTGTCTCGGTGCCACCGGCTGGCACCGTCTTGCCGTGTTACCGGACCAATGGGGTGTGGCCGGCGCGTTCGCGGGTGTCAGCGACGGTGCGTTGATTGTCGCCGGCGGCGCGAACTTTCCCAACGGCTTCCCGTGGGAAGGCGGTAAAAAGGTCTGGCACGACGACATCTTTGTGCTCACTGCCTCCGATGGTTCGTGGCAACGGGTTGGAAAACTGCCGCGCCCGCTCGCCTACGGTGTCTCCATCAATACCGATCGCGGCCTTATCTGCATCGGCGGCAACGACGCGACACAACAGTATGCCGATGTCTTCCTGTTGAACCATCGCGGCGAGACGACCCGTCTGCCCGATCTGCCGCTGTCGCTGGCCAACGCCGCCGGGGCACAGCTCGACGGCATCATCTACGTCGCGGGGGGCGAAACGGCGGAAGGTACCCGGAAAATTTTCCTCGCTTTTGACGGCAAACAATGGCGCCAGTTGCCGCCGTGGCCGGGGTGTGGACGGATGTTGGCGCAGGCGGCAGCCGTAAAGGATGCCTTTTACCTGGTGGGTGGCGTTGAATTGATTGCGGGAAAACGACGCTATTTACGCGACGCCTACCGGTATCATCCAACCACCGGCTGGGAACGTTTGCCCGATCTGCCGCGCCCGCTGGCCGCCGCGCCTGCCATCGGCGGGGAACGGCTGCTGATTTTCGGCGGTGACGACGGCTCGAAAGTCGGGGCGCAACCGCATCCCGGTTTCTGCACGGAGATTCTGAGCTATGAGAACGGCTGGAAAACCGTCGGCCAACTGCCCGCTCCGCGCGTGACAACCACGGCGGTGCGTTGGAACGGGCAGATAGTGATTCCCAGCGGCGAAGCGCGGCCCGGCGTGCGTTCGCCGGAGGTGTGGGCAACCCCATGACGGCGCGTCTGCGAGAAGAGACCTTTGATTTTGGCCGGTACATCTGGCTGGTGGTGGCTTTGCTTTGGCCGGTGGCGTTGTTGAACTATCTCGACCGCCAGATGCTGGCGGCGATGAAGTTTTCAGTGATGAGCGACATCGGTGACATCGGGTCGGAGGCCAACTGGGGGCGGATGTTGGGGCAGTTCAAGTGGGTGTATGCGTTTCTCAGTCCGATGGGCGGTTACCTGGCCGACCGGTTCAGTCGCAAAATCACCATCTGCGGGAGCTTGTTGGCGTGGTCGGCCATTACCTGGGCGACCGGGCACGTTCATTCGTACGAGGGTTTGCTTTGGACGCGAACGTTGATGGGTGTCAGCGAGGCATTTTACATTCCCGCCGCGCTGGCGTTGATTGCGGACTATCACCGGCACGGCACCCGATCCCGCGCGGTGGGTATTCATCAAACCGCCATCTACTGCGGCATCATTGTGGGCGGATTCAGCGGTTACGTGGCCGACGCCCCGTCGCTGGGTTGGCGGTGGGCGTTCAACCTCACGGGACTGTTCGGCGTTGTGTATGCGGTACCGTTGATGTGGTTGTTGCGCGACGCGCCGAAATCGGATGCGCTGCCGCCCGCCACGGTGTCGTGGCGGCTGGCCGCGAGGGAGTTGCTGACGAATGGGGCGTTCCTGTTGCTGGTGTTGTATTTCACGCTGCCGGCTTTGGCCGGGTGGGTGGTGAAGGACTGGATGCCGGCGATTTTGAAGGAGCGATTCCACATTGGCCAGGGACATGCCGGTGTGTCTGCCACGCTCTACGTCAACCTCGCGTCGTTGCTGGGCGCTTTTCTCGGTGGTTGGCTGGCGGATCGGTTCATGCGGCGGACGGATCGCGGGCGGATTTTTGTCAGCGCCGCCGGGATGATGTTGTTGATTCCCGCGTTGTTTGGCGTGGGCAACTCCGGTACGTTATTGGTGGCGATCATGTTTCTGAGTTTGTTTGGCCTTGGCTGGGGCGTGTTTGATTGCAACAACATGCCGATTCTCTCCCAGATTGTTCGTCCCGAACTGCGCGCCACCGGCTACGGGATCATGAACCTGGTCAGCATCAGCATTGGCGGCGTGGCCGACTGGGGGTTTGGCGCATTGCGAGATCATCGCGTGCCGCTAAACGTCATCTTTGGCATTTTTGCCAGCGCGGCGTTGTTTTCGGTGGTGTTTGTGCTGCTGATTCGGCCTCGCCAAGAAGACGAAAATTCGTTACAGGAGAAACGGACATGACCGCAAACCTTCACGGGCTGGTGGCGGCGGCGCACACGCCTTTTACGGACGACGGCGCGCTTCATCTTCCTGTCGTCGAACAACAGGCCGCCCATTTTCTGGAACACGGCGTCACCACCGTTTTCATCGCCGGCAGCACGGGCGAAAGTCATTCGCTCAATGTCGAGGAACGCCGACAACTTGCCGCCCGATGGCTCGAAGTGGCCCGAGGCACGAAACTGCGGGTGGTTGTTCACGTTGGCTCCAATTGCCTTGTGGACGCCCGCGCGCTGGCGGCGCACGCGCAACAGATGGGCGCGCTGGCCGTGTCGGCGCTGGCGCCGAGTTATTTCAAGCCGCGCGATGTGTCGGTGCTGGTGGATGGTTGCGCGCAGATTGCCGGTGGCGCCCCGTCGTTGCCGTTTTATTTCTACGACATTCCCGCGCTGACCGGCGTGAGCCTTTCGATGCCGGACTTTTTGGCGTTGGGTCGCGAGAAAATCCCGAATCTGGCCGGCATCAAATGGACCAACCCGGACCTGTATTCCTATCAGCTTTGCCGGAACATGCCTGGCGACTTTGATTTGCCGTGGGGCAACGACGAGTCGCTGCTGGCCGCGCTGGCACTGGGCGCGAAAGGCGCCGTTGGCAGTACCTACTGTTTTGCGGCGCCGCTGTATCATCAGTTGTGGCGGGCCTTTGAGGCGGGCGACCTTGATACGGCGCGTCGGACACAATATCGTTCGGTGCTTTTGGTGAAGATACTCGCGCGATACGGTTACATGGGGGCGTCCAAAGCGGTGATGAAAATGCTCGGTGTGGATGTCGGTCCGGCCCGGTTGCCGAACACCTCTCTGGCTGCCGATCAGGTGGCGAAGTTGCGGCGCGAACTGGAACAACTTGGTTTTTTCGAATGGGTGAACGCATGAGCTGGAGCATGACATTGGTTGGCGCGGTGACTCTGGTGGATGTGTTTGTCGGCGGCCAGGAGGGATTTCACACCTATCGGATACCCTCCGTCGTCGTCAGCAAAACCGGCGCGATTCTGGCGTTTGCCGAGGGCCGCTCGTCGCGCGGCGACCAATCGGAAAACAAAATCGTGCTCAAACGCAGCGCCGACGGCGGCCAGAGCTGGTCGTCCTTGCAACTCATTGCCGACGGCGGCAAGGCCAGCCTCAACAACCCCTGTGCCGTTGTCGAGCAATCCAGCGGTCGCATCCTGTTGATGTACCAACTTTATCCGGCCGGAATACGGGAATTTGCCAGGGACCTTCCGACCGGCTACGAGGGTGAACGAGTGGTACGCTCGCTGATTATTCACAGCGACGACGATGGCAAAACCTGGTCGCCGCCGACCGACATTACCCGCTGTTGCAAACGTCCGACCGACGCCACGACAATTGCCAGCGGGCCTGGGATCGGCATTCAGCTCCAACGCGGGCCACATGCGGGCCGGCTAATCATCCCGTTCAACGAAGGTCCCCCGCATTTGTGGAATGTGTACGCCGTGTACAGCGACGACCGGGGTAAAACCTGGCAGATGGGACAACGTGCCCCCGGTGCTCACATCCCCAACAGCAAGGGCGGCCAGATCAGCCTTGTCAATGAAGTCCAGATGGTCGAGTTGAGCGACGGCTCCGTCCTGCTCAACAGCCGCCGCTACGGTGGCAAGCGGTTGCGCAAAATCGCCGTCAGCGCCGACGGTGGCCAGAGCTGGTCGTCCATCACCGAAGACGAACATCTGCGCGATCCGGGCTGTATGGCGTCGGTGTTTCGGTATTCCTTCGACAAGAACATCCTTCTGTATTCCGGTCCCGACAGCACCGAACGCCGCAACGGCACGGTACGCGTCAGTTACGACGACGGAAAAACCTGGCCGATCAAGAAAGTGTTGGAACCGGGTCGGTTCGCTTACAGTTGCCTGACGCGGCTTGCCGATGGCCGGGTCGGGTGTCTCTACGAGACCGGCGTGAAAGATGCCTACGAAAAAATCGTGTTGGCCCTTTTCCCGCTCGACTGGTTGACCGCGCCATGACCAACGCAGCGCTGGCTCTGGCATTGGTGTTTGGCGAGCACATGGTGCTGCAGCGCGACATGCCGGTTCCCCTTTGGGGCACGGCACCGCCCGGTGCATCGGTGATCGTCGAGTTCGCGGGCCAACACAAGGTTGGAACCGCCGCCGCGGACGGACGATGGCTTGTCACGCTAGACCCGCTCCAGGCCGATGCTACACCGCGAACACTCACCGTCAACCACACGGTCTTCACCAACATTCTCGTGGGCGACGTTTGGATCGCCGCTGGACAGTCGAACATGGAGTGGCCGCTGGCCAAAGATTCCCGCGCCAAAGAGGAACTGGACGCGGCTCGCGACAACGGGTTTCGCCTCTGCAACTGGTCGTTTGCCGGGCAATACTATTTTTCAAAACCGTTTGACAGGGAAGTGCTGGAGCGGCTGACGCCGGAAAAGTTTTACCGGGGGAACTGGCAGCCCTGCACTCCCTCCAGCGCCAGGAATTTTTCGGCCGTGGCATATTATTTCGGCAAGGAACTCCGCGCGGCGCAGAAAATCCCGATCGGCATCATCCACCTCGCCGTCGGCGGCAGCCCCACCGAGGCATGGATTCGGCGAGAACTTCTGCCAGCGGACATGCCGCTCGATCCCTGGTGTTTGAAACGGAAAAAGGAGAACCTCGGCCCGAACAGAGCGGCTCATCCCTTTGATCCCGGTTTCCTCTGGGAGGCCGGCATCGCCCGGCTCGTCCCGATGGCGATGCGCGGCGTGATCTGGTATCAGGGCGAATCCAATGCGGAAACCGACTGGCGCGTGAAACAACACGAAATGTTGTTCACGACCTTGGTCACAGACTGGCGGAAACAGTGGGGACGCGAGTTCCCCTTTTTGTTCGTGCAGTTGCCGCGGATGAACCGCCCTCACTGGCCGGCCTTTCGCGACCAACAAGCGCGACTGGCAAAAACATTGCCAAACGTCAAAATGGCGGTCACGATGGATTTGCCCGTAGACCCGAACAATGTGCATCCGCCCGACAAACAGCCGGTCGGACAACGCCTGGCACGACTGGCTTTGGAGTGCCCATGAACACGAACACACTGCGAAAAACCTACCGAGACACCCTGCTCGGCGATGTGATCCCGTTCTGGCTCGACCACGGAATGGACCGCCAATACGGCGGCATCATCACGGCACTGGATCGCGATGGCTCGGTCCTGGACACCGATAAATCCGTCTGGTTCCAGGGGCGCGCCGCCTGGATGTTCGCCACCCTCTACAACACCGTCGAGCGACGCCGGGAATGGCTGGCAGCCGCAAAAAGCTGTATCGAATTCATCCGCCGTCATTGTTTTGCGCCCGACGGAAAAATGTATTTTACGGTTACCCGCGACGGCAAACCGCTGCGAATGCGCCGCTACGTGTACAGCGAGTCCTTTGCGGCCATTGCCCTCGCGGCCTACGCGAAAGCCACCGGTGAGTCCCGCGCCGTGGCGCAGGCGCAAACATGCTGGCAAACCTATCTGCGTTACAGTTTCGAGCCGGGTGTGATGACGCCAAAGTTCGAGCCGACTCGCCCAATGATGGGGCTGGGACCGCGCATGATCGCCATCGCGACAGCGCAAGAATTGCGGGCCAACCTCGGCGACGAATCGGTCAACCCGGTCATTGACCGCTGCATCGGGGAGATTCAACACTACTTCGTCAAGCCCCGACAACGGGCGGTGATGGAAACGGTCGGGCCAAACGGCGAGATTCTGGATCATTTCGACGGACGCACACTCAATCCCGGCCACGCCATCGAAGCTGCGTGGTTCATCCTGCGCGAAGGACAACGACGCGGCGACACCGGCCTGGTGACGCTCGGTTGCAACATGCTCGACTGGATGTGGGAACGCGGCTGGGACCGGAAATACGGCGGGATGTTGTACTTTGTAGATGTGCTCGGTAAACCAGTGCAGGAGTATTGGCACGACATGAAGTTCTGGTGGCCCCACAACGAAACCATCATCGCGACGCTGCTGGCATACCGTCTTACCGGCAACCAAAAATACGCCCGCTGGCATCGAATGGTCCACGACTGGAGTTTTCGCCGTTTTCCCGACCGAAAATTCGGTGAATGGTACGGCTATCTTCACCGCGACGGCAGCGTCTCGGTACCCTTGAAGGGCAACATGTGGAAAGGCCCCTTCCATCTCCCGCGAATGCTCTGGTACTGTTGGCAATTGCTCGACGAATGATCCCCCGCGACATCACCACCCTCTCATGGCCACCGCGCCAGCGGGTCCTCGTGCTCGCGCCGCATCCCGACGACTTCGATTCCGTCGGCGTCACCATGCGCTTCTTCCATCAACGCGGCGATCTCATCCGCGTCGCCGTCCTCAGCGGTAGCGCCAGCGGCGTGCTCGATTCCTTTTGCGCGCCGGCCGACAAAGCCGCCGTCCGCGAACAGGAACAGCGCGACAGCATTGCTTTCTTCGGTCTGTCCGATGATGTGTTGACATTTCTGCGCCTGCCCGAAGACGCCCACGGTGATCCCATCGAAGCCCCCCAGGTTATCCAACACCTGTTGGACACGGTCCAGCCCGATCTCGTTGTTCTTCCGCACTACCACGACACCAATACCGGCCACCGCCGCGCCCACGCCATGTTCCGAAAATGCTCCCGCCTGCCCGCGCTGCTGTTTCGAGACCCGAAAACGCTCGATTTCCGCTGCGACCTCTATACGCCGTTCGACGAAACAACGGCGCAATGGAAACGGAAACTCCTGCTCCATCATCGCTCGCAGGAGCACCGTAACCGGCAGCTTCGCGGCCACGGATTTGACGACCGCATCCTCGACGTGAACCGCCGTACCGCGCAAGAACTCTCCTGCGCCGCCCCTTACGCCGAAGCGTTCCAATGGGAAAAATAATCGGTTACACGGCGAACTTGCGCAGGTACTTCAGGGCGACCTCAAAATCCTTTGGCAACGGCGCGGTGATTGTCACGGACGGTTCCACGAGCACGACACTGGCCGCATGGAGGGCGGGCCGCGCCATCAGGGGGCGCTCCGGTTCGCCGAGTTTCATTTTGTAGCCGCGTTTCAGTTGCGACAATAACAGCGGCTTGCCGCCGTAATCGAGGTCGCCGACCAGCGGATGGCCGATTTGCTGGCAATGAACACGAACCTGGTGGTGCCGACCACTCTCGATCTCGACCTCGACCAGCGCGAATCCACGAAACTGTTCCCGCACCCGCAGCAGGCTGCGGGCGGATTTTCCGCGCGGATCTATGCGGGAGAAACCGGGCCGTTTACGATCGGGACCAATCGGCTGGTCAATCACGCGCTCCCGACCATTTATATCGCCGTGGACGAGCGCAAGATAGAGTTTGCGAGTCTGGCGTTGTCGGAACTGGCGCGCCAACCGACGGAAGGCGTCGGCGTTTTTGGCGAGAAGAAAAACGCCGGAGGTGTTTTTGTCGAGGCGGTGGACATTGGCGAGATGCTGACCGGGCCGATCGGCCTGCAAGAGGGCGACGAGATTGTCTTTGGCCTTGTCCCAGCGGTCGGGTACGGCCAACAGGCCGGCGGGCTTGTTGACGGCCAGCAGGACGGCGTCCTCGTAGAGCGCTTCGATCTTCATGAGCCGCATTCTGGCAGCGTTGACGCGGTCGCGCAACTCCGATAGTTTTTCTCGTGAACACCGGCGCACTGTTGACGGATTTGTACGAGCTGACAATGGCCGCCGCCTACTTGGAGGCGGGAAAAACGTCCCTGGCGACTTTTGAACTGTTTGTTCGCCAACTGCCGCCCCGTCGGCGGTTTCTGATCGTGGCGGGACTGGAACAGGCGTTGCAATTTCTTCAGAACCTTCACTTCGATGCCGGGCAGATTGATTTTTTGCGCGCTCATCCCGCCTTTCGCCATGTTACGCCCCGTTTTTTCGAATACCTGGCCTCGTTGCGGTTCAATGGCGAGGTTTGGGCGATGCCGGAAGGAACGGTCGCATTCGCCAACGAGCCGTTGTTGCGGGTGACCGCGCCGATCGTGGAAGCGCAAATCGCCGAGACCTTCCTGCTGGCCACAATCAATTTTCAGACGATGATCGCCACCAAAGCCGCCCGTGTGGTTGCGGCCGCCCGCGGACGGCCGGTCATTGAGTTTGGCTCGCGACGGGCGCACGGCCCCGAGGCGGGCATGTTGGCGGCACGGGCGGCATATCTCGGCGGTTGCAGTGGCACCTCCAACGTCGAGGCCGGTCGTCGTTTCGGGGTGCCGATTGTTGGGACGATGGCGCATTCATTTGTGATGGCGTTTGAGGACGAACCGGAAGCGTTTGAGGTGTTTCTGCGGACATTTCCTGAAACCGCCACCATCCTGCTGGACACCTACGACGTGGCCACCGCGGTCCGCGCATTGGCGGGTAAACGGGTTCCTGCCGTTCGTCTCGACAGCGGCGACCTGCTCGCCCAAAGCAAACAGGTCCGACGCCTTCTCGATGAAGCGGGCATGACGCAAACGAAAATTTTTGCCAGCGGCGATCTCAACGAGGAACGCATTGTCGCGCTGCTGGACGGTGGGGCGCCGATTGACGCGTTTGGTGTCGGCACCGAACTGTCCACGTCCGCTGACGCGCCAGTGGTGAATGGGGTGTACAAACTGGTGGCCATTTCCGGCGGTCGTATCAAGCTCAGTCCCGGCAAAGAAACCTATCCGGGACCGAAACAGGTCTGGCGACAGCGCGACGCTGAGGGGCGTTACGTCCGCGACCGGATCGCGGGAGCGGATGAACAGCGTTGGCAGCCGTTGCTGGTGCCAGTGACCGTGGCCGAGCCGCTGGCCGTCGCCCGCGCCCGCGCGGCGGAGGAATTGAAACGGTTACCCGACGGGGACTACCCGGTGGAGTTCAGCCGGCAACTACAAACCGAACGGAACCGCCTTGAACGCGAGATTTTTCAACGCCGCATTGATCGTGGTGGATGTCCAGAATGACTTTTGCCCCGGCGGTGCGCTGCCGGTGCCCGACGGCGATCAGGTCGTGGCGGTCATCAACCGTCTGTTACCGCTGTTTCCGCTGGTGGTGGCCGGCATGGACTGGCATCCCGCCGATCATTGTTCGTTCCGCGCGCAGGGCGGTCCGTGGCCGCCGCATTGTGTGCAAGGCACCTTCGGCGCCGAGTTGCATCCAGGACTGGATTACCACCGCATGACTCACATCGTCCGTAAAGCCAGCCGCCGCGACCGCGAAAGTTATTCGGAGTTTGACGGTCGGGACGAGCAGGGGCGGAGCCTGAAGGAACTGTTGGCGCGCTCCCGGGTGCAGACCCTGTATCTGACGGGGTTGGCAACGGACTATTGCGTGCGGGCGACCGCGCTTGATGCCCGCCAACGCGGCTACGACGTGTTTGTCATTACCGATGCCGTCCGCGCTGTGAATGTGAAGCCCGGTGATGGCGAACAGGCGTTGCGCGAAATGGCCGTCGCCGGGGCGCGGTTGGTCACCTCTCAGGAAGTGGTTGCATCGGATGGGGAAGAGGGTTGCTGAGGCGGCGTGTCGGTAACCGCAGCGGGCGCCGGTTCGGGTGGCGGAACCGGTTCGGCGGCGGCGGCAGGGGCGGTGGCAGTGGACGCGGAGGATTCGGGTGCCGATGCGGTTTCGATGGTCGCCGGTGGTTCCGTGGCAGGGGGTGCGGGCGGCGCGGGTGGAGTGGGGGGCCGGTTTTCCAGCGCCCAGAGACGGCCATCGGCAAACTCGACGACGTATCCTTCCTGGATCAGCCAGTGCAGATCGGCCAACAGACGCTCCTCGTCGGTGGGTTGCAGGTTCTCGGCGAGTTGTTTGCGGACGCTGTCGGGATGAGCGCGCAGGAAGGTGATGATTTTTTGGACCTGGTCGCTGAGGCCGTCGAGGGACTCGAATCGTTTCGGGCGGACGGAGCTGACGTAGGTGATGCCTTTTCGGTGTTTGAAGAAGTGGAATCCTTCGGGGCGCAGGCGATCGCTGAGGGTTTGGGCGGTGCGAAGCGGGAATTTTCGCTCGGCGATCCAGGCCAAACGCAGGGCTTCGGCAATGCTGGCGCGTGGTTGGGAACGGCTGGCGGCTCCGCTGATTTGGAGTTCGGGAGCGCTGGTGATGAGTTGGGCAAGATGGGTCTCGGTGATGTGTTTTTCCAACTCGTCGCGCGAGGTCAGAATTTTCGGCTCGGCGCAGAGGAGGCAATGGTATTCGTAGATGAAACTTTTCGACTCGATCCATTTGGCAATGGCGTCAGGGTCTTTGGACGACTGGATTCGCGCCTTGAATTCTTCAAAGGGCATATGGCGGAGCCGGCGCTGGTGATGACGGACCAGCAGGGACTGATATTCGTGATAGTTGGGGGGGCCGAACACTTCGCCGGTGATGCCGCAACGGTTGATGCAGGTAAAATTGCCTTTGGGCGGGTCGCAGGGTTTCTTTTCCTGGCGGCAGAGTTTGTCGCTGTGATGGCGGAAGAGATGGTGGAGGGCGTCCGATTGGGTTTGGAAAACGGATTCGTCAGCGAGCACCAGAAAGAGAGGTGGACGGGTGCCGTCGGCACCGGGTTTGAGCGCGAGTTTGACGAGGTGACGTTCGGGTTTATTGAGTATGAGCTTGGCGAGGTCGAACAGGGCGTAGGCGCGGGGCGAATGTTTCATCGTCTCGATCATGGCGGCCAGCCCTTTTTCTTCCGGGAGGAAGCTGACTTCCAGAGGCGCCACGGGCAGGGGAGCGCGTTGCGTGGAGGGACGACGCTCTTGCGGCTGTTGTTGGCGCGTGGGCGCGCCGTGGGGTTGCGGGCGTCGGTCCTCGCGGCGAGCCGGCTGCGATTCGGTCGCGCTTTCAGCTTCGGGACGACGGGATCGCGGGGGACGGCGATTGCGATCCCGACGGGAGGCAGCGGCGTCCTCGCCGGTGTGTTGCTCGTAGGATTTGGGGGTGGACTTGATCCATTCCGGCACGATGTTGAGTTCGTGCAGGGGCAATGCTTCGTTGGGTGAAACGGGTGTTGTCATGTTGGTGTCAAAACGGCTACAAAGTGCGGCGTTGACGGCAAAAGGTCAAGACAGTAAAGTGCGCTGCCTCTTGACGGTTGGGGGTGTAGCTCAGTTGGTAGAGCGCCTCGTTCGCAACGAGGAGGTCAGGGGTTCGAATCCCCTCACCTCCACCAACTTTTTTCTTCACGGGTAACAGTCCGACGGCTGTTTGCAATCACGGCCAAAATCGCTACAGTACGCGAAACTCATGGAACCGGTGGTCTCCAATCGCATATCGTTGACCGACGAGGAACTGCGCCGGTATTCGCGTCATTTGATTTTGTCGGAGGTGGGTCGGGAGGGGCAGGAGCGATTAAAGGCGGCCAGCGTGGCGCTGGTGGGAGCGGGCGGACTGGGGTCACCGGCGGCGATTTACCTGAGCGCGGTGGGGATTGGGACGATAGGAATGGTGGATTTTGATCGGGTGGAAGAGGGGAACCTCCAGCGGCAAGTGCTTCATGGCAGCGCCGATGTGGGACGAACGAAACTTCAGAGCGCAAAAGAAAAGATTGCGGCAATCAACCCGAACGTGCAATTCATCCCGCACGAGGAGCGCCTGACCAGTGCCAATGCGCTTGCGATCCTGAAAGATTACGACGTGGTGGTGGATGGCACCGACAACTTTGCCACGCGCTATCTGGTCAACGACGCCTGCGTGATGTTGAAGAAACCGAATGTGTACGCTTCCATCTCTCGTTTTGAAGGGATGGCCAGCGTTTTTGCTCCGCATTTGGGCGGGCCTTGTTATCGCTGTTGGTATCCCGAACCGCCGCCGCCGGGACGGGTGCCAAGCTGCGCGGAAGCGGGTGTTTTGGGGGTAGTCTGCGGCGTGATGGGCAGCCTTCAGGCACTGGAGACCGTCAAATTAATTTTGGGGAAGGGGACCCCGTTGTTGGGGCGATTGCTGCGGTTCGACGCGCTGGCAATGGTTTTTCGCGAACATCGGATTCCGCGCGATCCGGACTGTCCGTTGTGCGGGCGAAACCCGACGATCACCATGTTGCAAGAGGTTTTAGCGGGTTGTCCTGCCGACGAGATCAGCGTGGAAACGCTGGAGGAGATGCGCGGGCGGGGAGAGAATTTCATCTTGGTGGACGTGCGCGATCCCAATGAAACGGCGGTTTCCGAAATTCCCGGCAGCGTCAAAATTCCCTTGCCGGAGTTGCCACGGCGATTGGATCTTCTGCCCAGAGACAGGTGGGTGGTGTTGTATTGCCAGGCGGGATGGCGCAGTCTGCGGGCTTTAAACTTTCTGCGCGAGCACGGCTATACACGGCTGAAGAACCTGGCCGGCGGCATGGCGGCATGGCAACAGAAGAAGGCGTGCAAATCAAAGGGCGACCCGGTATAAAAAAAACATGTCCATTCATCCAACAGCGATTGTGAGTCCGAATGCCGACCTGGATCCATCCGTGGAGGTTGGCCCCTATGCGATTATTGACGACCACGTGCGGATCGGTTCCGGCACGCGCGTGATGGCTCATGCGTGGATTACCGGTTACACGGAGATTGGCCGGGACAACCAGATCCATGTAGGGGCCGTCCTCGGACACGAACCGCAGGATTTGAAGTTCCAGCGTTCCACCCGAAGTTATCTTCGTATTGGCGACCGCAACGTGTTCCGCGAATACGCCACCATTCACCGCGGCACCGAACCGGAGAGCGCCACCGTCATCGGGAACGACTGTTTTCTGATGGCCAACAGCCATGTCGGACACAACTGTGTCCTTGGCAACGGCGTGATCCTGGCAAACGCCGCGTTGCTGGGAGGACACGTTCACGTGGGCGACCGCGCCTTCATTTCCGGCGGCGTGGTGATTCACCAGTTTACCCACATCGGGCGGTTGGCGATGTTGTCGGGCAACGGACGTTTCTCCATGGACATCCCGCCGTTTACCATTGCGGCGGAACGCAATGAGGTTCACGCCGTCAACATGGTCGGCCTGAAACGGGCCGGCATTGGGAGCGCGGCCATTGCCGAGATCAAACGATTGTTCAAGTTGTTTTACCACTCCGATTTGAACGGCACCCAAGCGTTGGCGACCGCCTCACAAGAGGGCGCTTTCACAACGGCGGAAGCAAAGGAATATCTTGAATTTGTCCGACGCTCTCCCAACGGGGTTTGCCCGGGACCGTCGCGACGGAATCACTAGGGTTTTGGCGGATTCTTTTCGGTGAGCAAACGGGTGCGTTCCTCGCGCTCAGCGATCTTGGCCAGCGCTTCGACGGCGAAGTCGCGCACCAGACTGTTCTGATCGCCCGTTGCGCGGGTGAGGATCTCTCTGGCCGCAGGGTCGCCGATTTCTCCCAACGCCCAGACAACCGCCCGCCGCACGCGTACCTCTTTTTCGCGGCGTTTGCGTTCGCTGTCGGGGACCACGGCCGTGCCGGGGTCAATGACGGTGGTAATGTCCACGTTGGCCGGCACGGTGGCATAGTACTCGCGCACGACATCCTGCAATGGTCCAACCGCGCGGCGGTCGCCGATTTTTCCCAACGAATACGCCGAAGTCGCCCGTAACTCGGCATCGGGTGATTGGAGACCGTATTTGATGAGCGAGTCCACTGCCTCCGTCGCCTGCAATTCGCCAAGAGCCAGGGCCGCCATGCCTTTTTGTTCGACCTCCGACATTTTGAGCGTGGCCGCCACGGTGTCATTGGTGGCGCTGATCAACAATCCGCCTCCTTCTTTTCCGATTCCTTCGCCCGACAGCAGGCCGAGCAACGCCGGCACTGCCGAGCGGTCGCCCAGTTTGCCCAACGCCTCCGCCGCTGCGCCGCGCACAAAGCTGTCACCGTCGCGCAGCAACGAGATCAGTTTGGGGACGACCGATTTGGTGCCGGTTTGTCCGACGGCGCGGGCGGCCGCCGCTCGAACATGGGGGTCTGGATCGTCGAGTTTTGCCACCAACGAATCGGCGCTTCCGCGTTTGACAAGTTCTTGCAAGGCGGTAACGGCCGCCAGGCGCACCCGCGCATCAGGGTCGTTGGCGGCTTTGGTGACCGCGGGCAGTTGTTCGGAGCCGCCGATCTCGCCGAATACCTGCATGATGAGTTCGCGCACTTCGGGGTTGGGATGGTCGCAGTGTTTCATCAAAAACGGCAGAGCAGCCGTGATGCGTCCCTTGCGCATGGCGCGGCTGGTGTGAAAACGGGTCGCGCGGTTGGTGGAGACCATGGATTCTGCCAGGGCTTCCGCCACCTTGTCGCTGTTGGCCGCCAGAAGAACGTCAGCGGCCCGGTCGCGCACCAGCGCAAAGTCATCCGCATTCAAAATACCGGTGATGGTATCGGCGATTTTGTCGTTTTTGATCAGATTGCTTTTACCGAGTGACATCAGGGCGGCGGCGCGCACATGCCAGTCAGGGTCTTTGAGGGCGGTTTCGAGGCCGTCTATGACAGCTTGGTTTTTCGCGTCCGCAAGGGTACCCAATGCGCGCGCGGCGGTCCATCGGACCTGTGCGCTTTTATCTTTCAACCGCTCCAAGAGGCCGGCCTCGACTTCTTTGCCTTTTTTTCCTTGCAGGGCTGTGACGGCTTCGGCGCGGACCAGTTCATCCTCGTCGTTCAAACACTGGAGGAGAGCCGCTTCGTCATTTTTGGCGGCCAGGCGTCCGAGGGTGGCAATGGCCAGGCGACGGACTTCCGGTCGTTTGTCCCGTGTGGCGGCGACGTCTCCCGCGACGGGAGTTAACTGATTCAATTGAATCAGGGCACCGGAGGCGGCGAGGCGGACGGATTCGTTTTCGTCGGTCAACAGCGACCACAAGATTTTGGCGCCGTCCGCTTCCGCCAAGGCACCGAGCAACAGGGTCACCAGGATTCGGAACTGGGGACGCGGGTCCTTGGCGAGTTGGGTCAGCACGTCGAGAGCGCGTGGCGCGTTTTGCAGTTTGTCCTGAATTTCCCGGACCATGTCCGGAGGATATTGTTGGGCGAAGTAACAGCGGCGATAGGCGACGGCGAGTTTAGGGTCTGCTGGTTCTGCCGCCGGGAGGCGGGTGGTTCCCACTCCCATCAGTAAGGCGACAACGAAAAGCATGAGGTGAAGCTTCATGCCGGTGACAAATGCGGTTCGATTCACTGGGGATAGCCCGGTCCTTGTTTGATTCGCCCGATGCCGCGAGCGAGTCCGTTGACAAATCGCGGGAGGGCCGGTTCCAGAAGTTCTTTGGGAATGGCCGTATAAGCGAGGACGGTTGGGCCGTCTGCCCGCACTTGCATTTTTGTCATGGCATCGAATCCGGCCGAAGCGACCTTGTAACCTCCGGTTCGCAAACGGGCCAACCCCAGCGCCATCATGCGCATGTCCGAAAGCATCTGCGCCAGTTCGCGGGCTTTTTGGGGATCGTAACTCAAGGCGACCATTTCCGCCCGCAATCCTTCCAGGGAAACCTTGCCTTTGATCAGGACGGCGGCCATGTAAGGACGAAATTCGTCTGTGAACAATCGGCTGGGTTCGGGCAGGACGGCAATAAAGGAAACCGGATCGTGCAGGTAATCGCGAATGATGGGGTAGTTTCCGGAGAGTCCGGCCTCAAACAATTCACGTTGGCGTTTTTCCACGTCTTTACTTGCCAGGATAAGAACCTCGCGTCCCAGCATGGAGAGGCCGGATTGTCCGATATTGTAAAACTTGTCGTTCAGGACGCCGCGCCAGTAGCCGTCCGAACTGAACTTCGGCAGGTAGGACGGGTTCAGATTTCCAAAGACGTGGACGGCGACATCTTTCAATTCCGCTTCGGCGCGGTATGTTACCAGCATCATGGCCACATCACCGTGAGCCAGAGCCGGTTCGGTGCCGATTGCCTGCGAGAGGGCTGTTTTGATTTGTTCCAACAAGGGCGGGTTGTCGCCAAACGCCATTTGCAGGAATGCGGCCGAGAACTCTTTGCGGGCCGGGGTCTTGACGATCATTTCCTGTTTGCTGGCGGCTTCCTGGACGACATTGCGCAGCTGATCGGTTTCCTTGGCAACTCGTTGGAAACGTTGCGAGAAATTGAGCGCCAACACCCCTACCGCCAGTAACAGCACGACCAGTACGCCCCATACCCATTTGCTGGTCCGTGTTCCTTTACGACCGCGGGCTTTGGTGCTGCGAGCCGCCATGAATGATACCTACTGCGACATGACCGTGGTTCCGCCGGCGCCGAATTTGATTGGTTCATCAATGCCCAACAATTCCCAACCAGTGTCAAAGCCTTTTTCGTCCGCCAGGAACCGCGCCTTTCGGAATACGGGAAAACTATCATCACGCACCAAAAACGCAATGTAGTGTTTCTCCTTGTCCAGTTGCGCAAGGATGGACTGGAACTTTCCCTTGGGGTTCTCAATTTTGTCTTCCGTTTCTCCTGGCGGCGCGTCGGATTTTGGTTCCAGGGCCATGATGGCTGCCAGGAGATAACTGGGGTTGAGGCGATAGTACTGGTTGGTGACCTGGCGCCCCTGGATGGCTTTGAGGAATTGGCTCAGATCACCGCTACGGACGCCGGGAGCAACCGAGTTCAGGAGATCGGCCACCTGGTTGTCCAGGCCGGCTTTGTCAATGTTGAACAGCTCGTTGTTGCGACACTCAAAGAAAAACGGCGTTTTTCCGCTGACGATCGCTTTGGGTGTCATACGAAGCTCCGGCACCTTGGTCGCCTCGAACACGGTAATGATGGTGGCCATGAACAACGCCGAAATGGAAATGGTCAGGATGTCGCAAAACGACGTCAAGAGCATTTCGGGATCGCCTTTTTTAATTCGGGCAGCCATGACTGGTTATTCCTCCGCCATGCCGAGTGACTTGAGCGCTTCACTCCAGTTCACCTTGAAATCCGCATCAATCACGTCGTAACCGATGTCAATGGGACGTTTGCTCAACATGCTGCGGACGGCGCGATAGAACTTTACCGACTTCGGACGGACCATCACGATTACATATTCTTCTTCCGTTCTGGCTTGGATCCGGTCGAGCATCTTCTCCAGCTCATTGCCGTGTTCCTGAAGATCTTCCCATGTCAGCTTTTTGTTGCCGGGATACAACGTCAGACCGTCCGGCGCGCAGTCAATGTAGGAAGGCACCTTCGGGTTGTTTGGGTTGGCCCGGCTGCTGCTGAACAGCTTGAAGGAGACGATCTTGACCAGTTTCGGGTTCATCGCGATGCGCAAGGCGATGACGAACAGGATCAGACAAATGAGGCCGGTGACGATGGACATGACCGACAGAAAGCCGAGCACATCCAGGTCTGTTTTGCCTTTGGCGCGTTTTCTGGCCACAGGAACGATTCCTCCGCGGGGTTATTCTTCGGCTCGTGTTTCTTGGAAGATCACGCGACGCGGACGCGAGAGTTGTTTCAACAACTCGTCGCTGGCCGACAGGTGGTTGCGGAGGTTGCTGAGAGTCTGGCGGAATTCGTCGGAGCTGCCGACCTGACGCAATGTGGCTTCCATGCTCTGTGTGGTGCGGAGTACCTTGTCGATTTCCTGTCCAAGCGCCTGCACCTTTTCCAGTTGCTCGCTGAGCGCTTGCGCAGATTCCTGAACACGCTCGCTGTAGCGGGCGGTCGCCGAATCGAGCGAGGCCACGGCTTGCTTGAACTGTTCGGCGAGACGGGAGGATAATTGGTTGAAATCCGACACCATTTTTTCCCAGCGGGCGATTTCTTTCTTGTCCAGGTCGGCAATGGCGTCGAGATAACGCTCGTGAGCTTCGCTGAATTGTTCGGTCTGTTCTTTGCCCAGGGTGGCAATTTGCTCGGTGAGTTCCTCGAAGCGTTCGGCGGTCCGCTGCTCCTGCTTGGCCTGTGTTTCCAGGTAGCGTTCCTGTGCTTTGCGGAATTCTTCGGGCATCTGTTGGGCCAATCGTTTCATCTCGTCCACAATGGCATTCATGCGCTCGCTCTGGCGCCCTTCCATCTCTGTCAATACCTGTGCCAGACGCTGGGATTGTTCGTTCATTTGCTGCACGAGTCGTTGTGTTCCGCTGTTGAAAGCGTTCCCCACCTGTTCCAGTTTTCCACCCAGTTGGGAACCCAATTCGCCGACGCGACGCTCATAGCTTTGGGCGAATTCGTCATACTTTTGGTTGATCAGGTCGCCCGCTTTGGCAATCGCCCGCGAGAACACCTCCTCGTAGCGGTCCGGATTCGGCAAACGACGGAACCCGGCGTCAATGGCTTGCGCCAGTTCTTCCACGGGGAATTGCTGTTTCATGGTGACGCTCTCCATGCCTTGACGGATCGCGTTGACCATTTCCTCGACAGGGAAAGCCTCTTTGGCCTGTTCCAACTCGGTAGGCAGACGCAAGATCAAATTATTTTCGACCAACTCGTCAACGCTTTCCAGCATCGCTTCCTCGGTCCGCTCCATGAGCAGGCTGCTGAAGGCGGCCATCGTGGCGAAAATCAAGCCCAACAGCGTCGTGTAGAACGCCACACCAAGGCCGGTGGTGATCAAGCCAACCTGCACCTTGATCGCTTCCGGAGTGACTGCGCCCTGCAAGAAGCCTGCGAAGTTGCTGACTGCCAAGCTGACGCCGTACACCGTGCCGATGAACCCCAACACGGGTAGCGCCCAAATAAACAGGCGGGTCATGCGATAAGACGAATCGGAAGCGGCTGCGTCCAATTCCGATTCCTCTTTGGCGGCTTCCACGGCGCGCTCGGTGTTTTGGGTGTTGATATAGACGGCCAAGACGCGCGCAATGCGTGTAAGGGCAATGCTGTCGGTCAGCTCCGGATGAGCAAGGATTTTCTCATGCGCCACGACCACTTCTTCCATCTTGGTCAAATCCAGGTTCTCGGGCACCAGGTCTTCCTCCAACCGCGCGCGTTCCTTGCGGACGCGGAGCAGTTTCAAAATGATGCCCACCGTGGCCAACGCCCACATGTAGGTGATCAAGAAGGTAAAACCGGCGTTCTTGATGTCATAATTGAGTTTGCCGGCCTTCAGCTCCGCTTCCGAAGCGTGGCCGAGAAACACATCGCGAACGAACGATGTTGACGGTAATGGCCATAAAGCGCCAAAGAGCACGATGGTAACTAACAAGCCCAGTCCCAGCATCAGAGGGATACTGACGTCAGTAGTGGGGCGTTTGTGGGTGGGGAACTCGACTTTATTGGCAGCCATGATTCAACTAACTCCTATGGATGGTTTTCCTGGGTTTGCCTGCGTGGGATACACCTATGTGCTGCTGCCCGTCTTGGGGAAGCCTATACAAAACCTTACCGTACACCGCATCTTACAAGATTACCTTTGTATGTCAACGGCAGACTTGTCCACGGCAGGGCGATCGCATTTTGAGTGGGATGGGGGTTGTGGTTGTAAGTAGGCCGGGCGCACCGGTTTACAACAACACATTTTTTGCTTCCGGTTTGCTTTGGGTTTTGGTTGAAGATAGGAATGCAACATCACATCCCTCAACCACTGCTCGATCT